>Ga0233426_10002638_pt1 | contig 14783 bp, 15 predicted proteins | sample SI_118_April2016_6_FD_179875 | JGI IMG/M metagenome (GOLD analysis project Ga0233426, IMG submission 179875) | Seawater microbial communities from Saanich Inlet, British Columbia, Canada - SI_118_April2016_10_MG | ecosystem: Environmental > Aquatic > Marine > Inlet | place: Canada: British... | reverse complement strand
AAATGGATTGAAAGTGGAGATGATGAAAGTTATTTTGAATTTAGAATTCAAGTAGATGAAATTACAAAAGATGTTTCTTTGATGGTTACAGATTTTGCTGAAGAAGATGAAGTTGAAGAATCAAAAATGCTATGGGAAAATCAAATAGATGAATTAAAACATAGAATAGGCGCATAAGAAATAGTAAATATCATTTAAAATAGCTTTGGGTAAAATCCAAAGCTATTTTTTTATACAAACCGCTCTAATTCTCGTAAATTTGTAAAATATTTAGATCCAAAAAATAATTAGAATGTTGAACTATAATGGCAACTTAGTAGCTTTTGATGATGTAAAAATTACTCCAAACAATAGAGCTTTTAAATATGGAGATTCAGTTTTTGAAACTATAAAAGTTGTTCATGGAAAACTTGTTTTTTGGGAAGAACATTATTTTAGATTAATGGCTTCTATGAGAATGCTGCGTATGAAAATTCCTATGAATTTTACTTTGGAGTTTCTAGAAGAGCAAATATTAAAAACAGTTTCAGTTAATGAAAACAATAAGAATACAAGGGCTAGGCTTTCTGTCACAAGAAAGGATGGAGGCTTTTATACTCCAAACACCAATGAAATTGATTACTTAATTGAATCACAAGAAATAGAATACTCAACAAAGGCCTTATACAAAGTAGATTTATTTAAAGATTTTTATATGTACTCTGGACATTTATCTACTGTAAAAACTAATAATAAGTTAATACACACACTTGCTAGTATTTATGCAAAAGAAAATGAGCTAGATAATTGCATTCTTTTAAATGAACGAAAAGGTGTTGTAGAAGTAACAAATGCATCTCTTTTTTTAATAAAAGGAACTCTCATTAAAACACCACCATTAACAGAAGGTTGCCTTAAAGGTATTGCAAGAGAGAAAGTAATTAGTGTAATTACTTCTTCTAATAATTATACTCTAGAAGAAGCTATAATTTCACCTTTTGAGATTCAAAAAGCAGATGAAGTTTTTATAACAAATTCTATCATAGGAATTCAACCAATTACCAATTACAGAAAAAAAGAGTTTTCTACAGACATCTCTAAAAAGCTTGCTATGAGTTTTAATATTTTAGAATTAACTAGCAAGTAATTAGTTTAAATTGATGTCATTTGGAGCATTGGCCCAAATTTTATATTCACCACCTTTTTGCATTAATTTATTTTTCCAAAGTGTTTTATTATCGGCAGATAAAATATTTTCAAAATCGTTTTCTGAAACAAACCAAGAATTATTAGAGATTTCCTCCTCTAATTGAACTTTAGCCCACCCAGAATATCCCAAGAAAAAACGAATTTCAGTGTTTTTTATTTCTTTTTCTTGTAATAGAATTTTTAGAGACTCAAAGTTTCCGCCCCAATATATATGTTCACTTACCTGCATACTGTCTGGAATTAATTCGGGTATTTTGTGAATAAAATATAGATTATCTTGTTCTACCGGACCTCCTTGGTATATTTTAAAAGAACAATCAATTTCAGGAATAAGATCTTTAATGGTATAGTCAAGAGGTCTGTTTAATATAAACCCAACCGAACTTTTTTCATTATGTTCAGTTAGTAAAATAATAGATCTATTAAAAGAATCATCATGTAAAATAGATGGTTCGGCTATTAATAAGTTTCCTTTAAGTAGTTTTAAGATAGACAATACCTTTTTTCTTAAATATAAAAAAAATAAGTAAATAAAAAAAACCTTCTTTAATAAGAAGGCTTTTTTTTTGATAAAAAAGTTATTAGTTTACAGCACCGCTTAAACCAGCTCCAGCTTTAAATTTAACAACATTTTTTGCAGCAATTTTAATTTCTGCACCAGTTTGTGGATTTCTTCCATTTCTTGCAGCTCTTCTAGAAACTGACCAAGTTCCCCAACCAACTAAAGCAACTTTTCCACCTGATTTTAAAGTAGAAGTTACATTTGAAGTTACTGACTCTAAAGCCGCCTTTGCTGCTGCTTTTGAAATTCCTGCATCAGCAGCCATTGCATCGATTAAATCTGATTTGTTCATAATAATTAGTTTTTAAATTAATTGTTTTGTTTGCATATATGCTTAACAAATATAGACGGATTAAGGCCTTATGCAAGTTTACGCCTCTAAAAAAAGCCTTTTTGTTAATAAAACTATGTAAATTGTTAATAAGGAGCCTGTTTTTCAAGAGAAAACTACAGATGTAGCGTTACTAAAGGCTTTAGAGCATTTCAGCATTAGATGAAAAAGCATAGCCGTTTAAGAGACTTTTACTGTCTAACTTTTTCTTTCCAGAAATCTTTAGCTCATCTATATATATATAACCACCTTTTACAGCTATTTTAATTTCTTCTTTAGATGTTTTAATTGTTTTTATAATTTCTGTATGAGCTACTTTTTCTTTTCTAACCTTGTATATCTTTACAGTGGTAATGCCGTCATTATTATTCATTTCAGACCATGCAGCTGGAAAAGGATTTAAGCCTCTTATATGATTGTATATAGAATCTAAAGAATCTTCCCAATTAATTTTACAATTTTCTGGAAAAAGCTTTGGAGCAATTTTTTCATCTATTTTAGGTTGTTTTTGAGTGCTAACTTTATTATCTCTGATGTTAGCCACTGTTTCTGAAACTAATGTTGCGCCTAAAACCATGAGTCTATCATGTAACTCTCCTACAATTTCATCTTTGTGTATTAAAATTTCTTTTTGAAGAATAATTTCACCAGTATCTATTTTTTCATCAATAAAAAATGTGGTAACTCCTGTTTTCTCTTCACCATTTATGATAGCCCAATGAATTGGAGCAGCACCTCTATATGATGGAAGTAATGAGGCATGTAAATTAAAAGTACCATATATAGGTATTTCCCAGACAATTTTTGGTAACATTCTAAAAGCTACTATAACCTGTAAGGTTGCTTTTACCTCTTTTAATTTATTTATAAAGTCGTTGCTTTTAAGGTTAGTGGGCTGAAGCAGAAATAGGTTTTGTTCTTTAGCATATTTTTTTACTGCAGATTCAGTTATTTTTCTACCTCTCCCGGCTGGTTTATCTGGAGCAGTAACAACACCTACAATAGTATAGTTGTCTTCTACCAACCTTTTAAGTATTGCTACGGCAAAATCTGGAGTTCCCATAAAAACTATTCGAAGATCTCTCATGAAATAAAAAATTTATTATTAGTTGTAATGCCAATACTATCTGTAGAAAGTAAGTAACGCAAATGTATTAAAATAGTTTTTTCATCTGTATTTAAAAGTGCTATAATTTCTTCTTGTGAAGTTTCTTTTTGCTTTTTTAAAACTGCAATTATTTTTTTACTTATGTCTTTAGAATTGTTCTTTTTTTCTGAAATACAAACATCACAAATCTGGCAAGCTGTTTTGGTGTCTTCTCCAAAATAATTTAATAATTGAATATTTCTACAAATACTATTGTTGTTAATGAAAGAAATTAACTCTTCTGATTTTTTTATTTGTTGCGTTAAATAATTTTTAATGGTTTTTGAAACGCTGTTGATTGTTATATCATCTTCTCTAGGAACTAAGAATAGTAATTCTTGGTGAAAACCGGCCTCATTATAATTAAGAATATTTGATTCTTCTAATTTTTTTAGTTCTTCTTTGATGCTTTTAGAGTTTAGTTGCATTTTTTTTGCAATGTCAAATTCATTAATTTTTATTTCTTTTTGAAAAACTCCTCCATAACTTCTCATAAGAAAATCAATTAATTTTTCAGAAAACTTACTATTAAAGTTATAATTAATTAATTGTCTGCTAGAAATTGTAAATAGAATGCTAGACTTTTTATTGAATTTAGGATGCAGTGCAATAATTCCATTTTTTTTGAGAATTTGAAAAATATTGGTTGTTTTTTTGTGTGCTAGTTTGTATAGACTGCAAAAAGCTAGAAAATTAAAATCAAAAGGCTCCTGTATGTGTTCTCCTCTAGCAATTTGAAAATATTGATATAGCTTTTGATGCACTTCTTTAATTTCTTTAATTGTTGGAATATTTTCAATGGTGTTCCTTTTGTAGGAAATGATATCATTCTCGTTTTGTAAAACAACAGAAAAGGATTTATCACCATTTCTTCCGCCTCTTCCTGCCTCTTGAACATAGTTTTCTATACTAGCAGGAAGATCTAGATGAACAACTACTTTTACATTTGCTTTGTCTATTCCCATACCAAAAGCATTGGTTGCTACCATTATTAACGTATCTTCTTTCATCCATAAATCAAATGCTTTAGACTTATCATTTGGAGGCATGCCACCATGATAAAATGTTGATGAATACCCTTTGGTATTGATGAAGTTAGAAATATCTTCTGTTTTTTTTCTTGAATTTACATATACAATAGTAGGGAAAGGGTTTTTTTTGAAGATTTGTTCGAGTTTTCCTAATTTATTTTCAGATCTATGAATTTGATAGGCTAGATTCTTTCTGTAAAAAGATTTTTTAAAAATGCTAGCGTTTTTTAGACTTAAATTTTCTACAATATCAACAATCACTTTTTTTGTTGCTGTTGCTGTTAAAGCAATTATATTAATTTGGGGAAGTACTTCTCTTATTTTATTAATAAGTCTATAAGAAGGTCTAAAATCGTGTCCCCATTCAGAAATACAATGAGCTTCATCTACAGCAATTAAATTAATAGAAATTTCTTTTATTTTTTGAAGTATTAACTCTGATTGTAATCTTTCTGGAGATATGTATAAAAACTTATAACGCCCAAATTTAAGATTGTCAAATAAAGAAACTATTTCATCTGTAGTTGCGTTACTTTTAATTGTTAACGCTTTAATTCCTTTCTTTTCTAATTGCTCGGTTTGATCTTTCATTAAAGAAATAAGAGGAGAGATAACCAAACAAATACCTTCATTTACTAGCGCAGGAATTTGATAACATAAAGATTTCCCAGCTCCTGTTGGAAGAAGAGCTACTACATCTTTTTTACATAATATAGCGTCAATTATTTCTTCTTGCGAATTTCTAAAAGAATGATGTCCCCAATACTTTTGTAAGATTTCTTTTGGTAGCATTATGCATTTTTTTTGAGCCAATTAAGAATAAAATCTGCTCTTTCTCCTATGGTTTTAAAAGGAACCTCAATAATAGTATAGCCTATTTCTACATATGATTTTTTAAGAAAGGTGTTAATAATAACAGATTCTTCAAAAGTTTCATACCGTTCGTTATCTGAAATAAAAATTTCTTTCCAAGGTTTAAAAAGAAAGACATAATCATATCTAAACTGTAAACTTTTCTCTTTAAAACAGGAAGGGTATTCTTGATTTGTATAATCCATATATGCATGGATGTCTGGAAGTCCTCTATCAAAAAAAACAACATCATTCTTGTAATTACTAGCTTTAAGATATTGTTCTTCTCTTCCCTTCAATAATAATTTACTAAACAAAATAGGATCTTCTAAGAATAATTGTTCTATTCCATCCTTTTGTGCTTTAATAGTTATTTCTCTAGAAATTTCTTCAATACAAAAAAAGCTCCTACTTTTAAGTTCATCTAATACCGATGTTTTACCTGTTCCGGGACCTCCTATAAGCACAATTTTTTTCTGCATAAAACAAAAATATAGTATTAATTTATTATAATGATATAATGATGTAGTTTTGTAGCTGTTTGTTATAATAAATGCAAGAATTCTAAAATGGAAGATAGAGATAATTTTTATCAAAACTTAAAAGCTAAGCTAGATGATACAACAACGTTTCCATCAGATTATTTATATAAATTTATAGTAGCAGTAGCAGGAGATAAAGTTGCTCAAGTACAAGAAATATTCCATGATAAAGGAGCTTCTATTACTATCAAAAAATCTAAGACTGGAAAATATAACAGTATTTCTATAGTTATAAAACTAGCAACTTCAGATGAAGTTATTTCATATTATAAGAAAGCAGAAAAAATAGAAGGAATCATTTCACTATAACCCCATGAGAAAAATAATTTTATTACTAGTATTCATATTCAATACTTTTTATGCTTTTTCACAAAAAAGCACAAATACCCTTGTTACAATTAATGAAGAACAAATATCTGTTGCCGATTTTAAAAGAGTTTATGAGAAAAATTTAAATGCAATAGATAATGAAGAGGCTAAAGACATAGAAAAAAATCTTGATTTATTTATTAACTTTAAACTTAAAGTAAAAGAAGCCTATGATATAAAGCTAGATACTTTAACATCTTACAAAACTGAAATTGAAACCTATAAAAACCAGTTAATAGCACCTTATCTTCAAGACAAAAATTATTTAAATGCTCTTATAAAAGAAGCCTACGATAGAACTAAAAATGAAATTAGAGCCAGTCATATATTAATAAAACTTCCAAGAAATTTTAAGGCAGAAGATACAATTATGCCCTATGCTAAAATAATAGCAGCTAGAAATAGAGTATTAGCTGGTGAACCTTTTGAGAAAGTAGCTAAGGAAGTGTCTGAAGATCCATCGGCTGCTACTAATGGTGGAGATCTTGGATATTTTTCAGCCTTTAAAATGTTATATGATTTTGAAGATGCTGCATATAAGACTAGTTTAGGTGATGTTTCAGAGCTTTTTAAAACTCGTTATGGATATCATTTTATACAAAAAACAGGTAATAGAACATCTAAAGGAGACATACAAGTAGCTCATATATTAATTGCTGATACTTCTGCTAATGGAAAAATACAAATTGATGAAGTTTTTTCTAAATTAACAAATGGAGTTAATTTTAATACACTAGCTAAACAATACTCTAACGATATAAACACAAAAGACAAAGGAGGCGTTTTACCTAGATTTGGTTCTGGAAGAATGGTTAAAACATTTGAAGAAGCTTCATTTTCTTTAACAAGTCCAGACGAGTTTAGTGGGCCGTTTAAAACTAAATATGGATGGCATATTGTTAAATTATTAAAACAATACCCAATACTTTCTTTTGAAGAAATGGAAAAAGAAATTTTAAACAAAGTTCGTAAATCAGGAAGAGCTAAATTATCCGATAACGCTGTTTTAAATAGATTAAAAAAAGAATATTTAATTAAAGTAATAGCTTCTTCAAAGAAAGTTGTTTTGAGTAAAAACATTAGGAGTATTCCCAAAGATTCTCTTCAAAATATTCTTTTAATCATTAACGAAAAAAAAATTACACAAAGTGATTTTGTGTCTTACATATTGAATAGAAGACAGCTGTCTTTAGTTGTTTTATTAGAAAAATTTATTGATTCAGAAATACTTGTTTATTTTAAAGAAAATTTGGTAAATACAAATACAGATTTCGCAAATACTTTGGCAGAATATGAAGATGGTTTATTACTTTTTGAATTAATGCAGCAAAAAATCTGGAATATTTCTTCAGATACGTTAGCTTTAAAAAATTATTTTGATTCACACAAAAACAATTATGAAACTAAAGACTTTTCTACTATTAAAGGAAAAGTAATGAATGATTTTCAAACTTCTTTAGAAAAAGAATGGATACAAGAACTTAGAGCTAATAATAAAGTTGAAGTAAATAAAATGATTTTAAAAAAATTAATAAAATATTATCGTAAAGAATCTTGAAAAAATCAATCTTCATATTAGTGTTTATTTTATTTTTATCCTGTGATTCTATTGAGTTCCAAAAAAAAGATATTATCACAAATAAACCAATTGCCACCATTAATAATAAAAGTTTATTTAAAGAAGATGTAGCATCTTTATTGCCAAAAAATGTAGATACTAAAGACAGTATTGTTCTCATAAGAAGTATTATTAACAGTTGGGCAATACAGCAATTATTATTGTTGAAAGCAGAAGAGAATACCACAAAAAACGATAATTCTGAGGTAGATAAATTAGTAAGTGAATACAGACAAGCACTTTTAATTAATGGGTATAAAGAGAGACTAATTAAGCAACAATTAGATACGCTTATAGAACAAAAAGAAATAGCAGATTATTACAAACTAAATAGTAAAAACTTTAGATTAAATGAAGAGTTAATTAAAACAAGATATTTACATTTTTCAAATGATTTATTAGATAAAAAAGAAGTAGTTAGATTGTTTAAAGATGGTGCAATTGAAGATTTAGAAGCTTTAGAATTAAGACAATTAACTTTTAAAATGATGATGTTAAATGACTCTGTGTGGACATCATTAGAAAATGTTATGTTAAAAATGCCATTTTCCCGCAATAATTTGTTAAAAAAAACAAAATTATTTCAGAAAGAAGATTCATTAGGTTTATATTTGGTCGCTATAAAAGATGTTTTATTAAGGAATCAAATAGCTCCTTTGAGTTATATAGAGCCAACAATTAAACAAATGATTTTACATCAAAGAAAATTACAATTAATAAGAGACATAGAAAAAATAATAGTAAAAGATGCCATTCAAAATAAAAATTTTAAAATCCATTAGTTTCCTGCTGTTTACCTCGTTATTTGTTCAAAACACAATAGCTCAAAAAGTTAAAATTGATGCTGTTGGTGTTGTAGTAGGAAAAAATATTGTGTTAGATTCTGATATTGAAAAATTTAAATTAGAGTTAGAAAATAGTAGTGAAGGAAAAATAAAAATATCTGACTGTGAAATGTTAGAACAATTAATGTTACAGAAATTACTGGCACATCATGCTGTTGTAGACAGTATAGTGGTTTCAGATGCTGAGGTAGATAGTCAAGTAGAAAGAAATATTCAATTTTTTAGTCAAGAATATGGAAGCATAGAGAAAGTTGTAGAAGCTTATGGTTTTAATGATATTGAAGATTTAAAAATAGAACTTTTTGGAATCGAAAAAGAGAATTCTCTCATACAAAAAGAACAACTTCAGATAACAGAAAATATAGATGTAACTCCAGAAGAGATAAGAATATATTTTAATGGTTTAAAAGATAAAGGAGAACTTCCAGAATTTCCAGCGGAAATTCAAATAGCTCAATTAGTTCTCAATGCAGAAGCAACACAAGAAGAATTAGATAGGGTTGTAAACAAGCTCCTCAAGATAAAAAAAGAAATTGAAGCAGGGTCTAGCTTTAAAATGAAAGCAATCATTAATTCAAACGATCCAGGAGTTACAGAGAACGGAGGTAGATATTCTATTGATAAAAACAGTCAATTTATAAAAGAATTTAAAGAAACTGCTTTTTCTTTAGACGTAAATCAAGTATCTGAACCATTCAAGTCTAAGTTTGGGTATCACATACTTCAACTTCATCAAATTAGAGGTGAAACCAGAATAGCTTCACATATTCTAATTCAGCCAGAAATACCTCAAGAAAAATTAGATGAAACAAAAGAAAAACTCGAAAAGATAAAAACCGATATTGATAGTGGTGTTATTACTTTTGATGAAGCGGTTAAAAAATATTCTCAAGATAAAGACACAAAGAATAACGGAGGCTTAATAGTTAATCCTTACAGTGGAGAATCTACTTTTGACTTAACAAGAATGGATCCCGCTTTGTATGCAAGAGTAAATAATTTGCAGAAAGGTGAAATGTCTGATGTTTTCTACGATGAAGAAAGAGGGGGTAAGAAGATGTATAAAGTAATGATTATGAAAGACAGAACCAATACACACATTGCAGATATGGTAGATGATTATGTAAAGGTTCAGAGTTTGGCATTACAAAAGAAAAAACAAGAAACCATTGCAAAATGGTCTAGAGAAAAAATTGGAGATACCTATATTAAAATAAGTAACGAATTTCAAAAATGTACTTTCGAGAAAAATTGGACAAAAGAAATTTCTAACTAATGTCTGATGTAGCTGCTATTGATTCCTTAGTTGTAAAATTTAATGATTTAAAAACAGAAATAGGAAAGGTAATTATTGGTCAAGAACAAGCAGTTAATTATGTTCTTTTATCAGTTTTATGTGGAGGTCACTCGCTCCTAATTGGTGTTCCAGGATTGGCAAAAACATTATTAGTTAACACCGTTTCAGATGCTTTAGGTTTAGATTTTAAGAGAATACAGTTTACTCCAGATCTCATGCCTTCTGATATTTTAGGAAGTGAGATTTTAAACAAAGACAGAGAATTTACCTTTTTAAAAGGGCCTATTTTCTCTAATATTATTTTAGCTGACGAGATTAATAGAACACCACCTAAAACTCAAGCGGCTTTGTTAGAAGCAATGCAGGAAAAGTCTGTTACTGTTTCTGGATATCACTATCAATTAGAATTACCATTCTTAGTTTTAGCTACTCAAAACCCAATAGAACAAGAAGGAACCTACCCACTTCCAGAAGCTCAATTAGACCGTTTTATGTTCTCTATTAATTTAGAGTACCCAAGCTTTCAAGAAGAGGTTGAAGTAGTTAAGAGTACAACAACAGCTGTTATTTCTAAGGCAAACGCAGTACTATCACAAAAAGAAATCCTAGACATTCAACAACTAATTAGAAAGGTTCCTGTTACAGATAATGTGATAGAATATGCTGTTTCTTTAGTTGGTAAAACAAGACCTAATAGTCCTGAAGCAACAGATTTAGTTAAAAAATATGTAGATTGGGGTGCTGGACCAAGAGCGTCCCAGAACTTAATTTTAGGTGCCAAAGCAATTGCAGCTGTAAAAGGAAAGTATTCTCCAGATATTGAAGATGTGAAGGCTATAGCTATTCCAATTTTGTCTCACAGAATTGTGAAAAACTACAAGGCTGAAGCTGAGAATATTTCTGTTTCTGATATTATTAATTCGTTGCTATAATTCTTCTTGATTTGCCTCATAAAAACTAAATACACTACCGCCATATTTTTTTGAATAGCTCAGTAGTTTATTTTCAGACAAATCCATGTGTTTAGAATGTTCTACAACTAAGAGTCCGTTTTCGGTTAGTAGGTTTCTTTCAAAAACAAGCTCAATTATTTTCAAAAACTTTTCTTGTTCCATATCATATGGAGGATCTGCAAAAATAATATCAGCTTTTAAGGCTGTTTTTTCTAAAAATTTAAAAACATCACTCCTGTAAGCATTAATAGAGAAATCAAATTCGGTTGAGGTCTTATTAATAAATTTCACACAGTTAAAGTTACCATCTACTGCATGAATATTTTTTGCTCCTCTTGAAGCAAATTCAAAAGCAATATTACCAGTACCAGAAAATAAATCAATTACAGATATAGTATCAAAGTAATAATGATTGTTTAAGATATTAAATAATGATTCTTTGGCAAGATCTGTAGTAGGTCTTACGGGTAAATTTTTAGGAGCAGTAATTCTTCTTCCTTTGTGTTTTCCGGAGATTATTCTCATCCTAATAAAATAAAATTTGAGTGTTTAGCTATTTCTGTTTGATCGTTAAAAATGGTGTTTTTAGAGTTTAAAAAACAAATATTTCTAACATAGGTGTACAAAACTTTAAAGAGGCTAGATTCTTTATCAATGTCTCCTAGAAGCGATATGATAGTTTCTTCTGGGTTTAATTCAAGTTGCTCTAGAGTAAATAAAACATAATAGATGAAATCTTCTTTTGTTTGATATTCAAAAATATTGTAAAATAAAAGCTTAGCATCTTCTATGACTACAATATCAAATATACTATGAGAAATATTTACATAGAAATGCAAAGAAGCGTTAGATTGTAAAAATAATTTTTCGAGTAAAATACTTGAATGATGTTTATATTCAAACTCTCCAAAGTTTTGAAAAAGAAAATTATTAATATTTACGAAGGGTATATAGACATTTTTAGTATCTATACATTCTAATTCATCATATACAATTAGATCTGTAGCAATTGTTTTTACAGAATATTTCAAATAATTTTTTAAAGCATCTTCTTTAAAATATTTGTTGGGAACCAGTGTACTTAAATTGTTTTGATGAATAACTGTAACAGATTCAAAATCTTCTTGTAATGACTTTTCGGTTTTAAAAATTTCTTGAAGTTTATCTAAAACTAATTCTGGTGAATTTACTGTTTTTGAAAAATTAAAAGAAGAAAACTCAAACACTTCATTCTGAGTATTAGAGATACAAAAAGAAAATCCATCCAAACTGAATTGGATGGATAATTTCCTGTTAGAAGTACCTTCTATATTTTTATTGATCGTTCTCTTCTTCTTCACGATTTGCTTTATCATATGACGGAGGCCAATTACCACCTGTAGTTACTTCGTTTAAAGAACCTACAGATACATACTCTCCTTTAATTTGGTCGCTTTCTATGGCTTCCATTTCTTGTTTTACCAGAGAAATATCCATTCCTACTAAAAGATCTTTCTTTTCTGTTCTTGCTTCAAAAACAGGTACTTCTAAACCGGCTATTTTTTCTACTAAACCAATTACAAGTTCAAATTGTTTCCCTTCTACTCCGGGTACATTAAACATGTTTTTATAATCTTTATCTTCAAAACTTTTTAAGATAGGCTCGTATCCAATTGTGTCTACAATCCTTTTTTCTACGTCTACCATTAAAGGTTGCCATTTGCTTCCTTTGTTTACTTGTATTACTGTATCTCTAACTTCAGTAATAGCAAATTTAGCACTGTCTATAAATTGTATTAAACCTTCTTTATTAGCAGTGTAGTTTCCATTCACCTTATAGAATGCTAATTCTGCATCTCTAATAATTTTTAGATACTGAATTACTTTAACGTATTTAACACGTTTGTCTTTGTTAAAGTTAATAGGTTTCATTATTCCGTCATAAATTTTAAAAACTAAAAAAGTTCCTAAAACAACTAGAACAATAGATACCATCCATTTATATTTTAAGGGTAAGTATTTTACTATTAAATAAGCCAATCCGAATGTAGCTACAACAGCTAGAATAATCAGTATAATCATTTTTTATATTTATTTTTTAACGCTTGTAGCAAATCTACAATTTTTTTTTAATGATAAAAACTTTTAAAGACAAATCAATGTATCTTTAACGTTTTATAGCTTTCATGTTAAAAAATGCCTCAGATTTTCATAAAGAACTTTTAAAAAAGTTCCCATATCATCCTACATCCAAGCAATCAGAATTATTTCTGATGTTAGTAGATTTTGTTTTTTCTAAAGATAATCAATCATTATTTTTATTGAAAGGATATGCAGGAACAGGAAAAACAACTACTATAAGTACTTTGGTTACTAATTTATGGAAAACTGAAAAAAAAGCAGTTTTATTAGCACCAACAGGAAGAGCTGCAAAAGTAATTTCAGTTTACTCAAAAAAACAGGCATTTACCATTCACAAAAAAATATATTTTCCCAAAAAACAGCAAAATGGCTCTGTAGACTTTGTTTTACAACCCAACAAACACACCAATACTATTTTTATTGTTGATGAAGCTTCAATGATACCAGACAGACCACAAAACGGCAAACTCTTTGAAAAAGGATCTTTATTAGATGATTTAATTTCTTATGTTTATTCAGGTCATCTTTGTAAATTAATTTTAATTGGTGATACTGCTCAGCTGCCACCAGTAAAATTAGCTATTAGTCCGGCATTGGAGGAAAATCGGTTGGAAGCTGATTATCATAAAAATGTAAAAAAGATAGAATTAAATGAAGTTACTAGACAGCATGAAAATTCTGGAATCTTGGCAAATGCAACTGTATTAAGAACACTGATAGAAAATGATGTAACTAATTTTCAGTTTGATCTTGGTTTTCCTGACATCGTTCGTTTGGTGGATGGCTATGATATTGAAGATGCCATTACTGGGTGCTATGATACTGATGGAGTAGAAGACACTGCATTTATTGTTAGGTCTAATAAAAGAGCTAATCAGTACAACCAACAGATTCGTTCTCAAATACGTGGACAAGAAAACGAAATTTCTACAGGAGATTTTATCATGGTAGTAAAAAACAATTATTATTGGTTAAAAGAATCTTCAGAAGCTGGTTTTATTGCCAATGGAGACACTTGTGAAGTGTTGCGAATTAATGCAATTAAAGAATTATATGGTTTTAGATTTGCTGAAGTAGAAATTAGAATGATAGATTATCCAGATCAACAACCTTTTGAAACAGTCTTAATTTTAGATACGCTTACAAGCGAAACACCTTCTTTAACCTACGAAGAATCTAATAAACTATATGAGGCTGTTAGAGAAGATTATGCACATGAAAAATCTAAATACAAACAACTTCTTGCAGTTAAGAAAAATGTGTTTTTTAATGCTCTGCAAGTAAAATTCTCATATGCAATTACCTGTCATAAATCTCAAGGAGGGCAGTGGAAGACTATTTTTATAGAACAGCCTTATTTACCTGATGGCCCTTCAAAAGAATATTTTAGATGGTTATATACAGCAGTTACCAGAGCACAAGAAAAATTGTACTTAATTGGCTTTAAAGATGAATATTTTGAAGATAGCTAGCGAAATAAATAACTAAAGAAAAGTTGTCCATAATCATTTCCTCTATTATTTCTCAGATTGTTTAATTTATTGCTATGAAAGTGGTATGCATAGCCGAAAACCCATTTTTTAGCTGTAAACTTATACCCAATCTCTGCATTAAAACGAATGGTATTGGGCTTAAAAGTAATAGGACTATTATTATTAAATAAACTTCCTTGTATGGTTGCGTCATAAGCTACGTATGTTAAAGAGGTTTCGTAATAAAGAAAAGATTCTACACCTCTTACAAACGAGGTACTTTCATTATTTAAATGCGTATTAAAAGCAATAGAATTATGCATAGGTTGTAATTCTTTAAAACCAATTCTTCCAAGAAAACCAATGGTTGCTTCATTAAAAATAGTTCCAAGCCTAAGCTTACTCTTAAAATTACCATCTAAATTATTTGATTTATTTGTGCCTAAAGTTTTGTG
>Ga0233426_10002636_pt1 | contig 14788 bp, 11 predicted proteins | sample SI_118_April2016_6_FD_179875 | JGI IMG/M metagenome (GOLD analysis project Ga0233426, IMG submission 179875) | Seawater microbial communities from Saanich Inlet, British Columbia, Canada - SI_118_April2016_10_MG | ecosystem: Environmental > Aquatic > Marine > Inlet | place: Canada: British... | reverse complement strand
CCTTTTTCTTCCATACGGGCTACCGCAACTTGCAAGCTCGATAATGCTTTAGGGCTTAGTCTTGATAAATATGCGGGTAAATAAATAACCGTTAATAAAAATGCGAGTAATATTCCCGTACCAATGAAAGCACCAAATATTTTTACTGGTGGGATAGGAGTTAATAATAGTGAATAAAAGCCGACAGCAGAAGTTATCGAAGTGAATAACATTGGGGTAAACAGGTGTGACATAACTTTTTTAATGACTTGGTTAACGTCATCACCTTCTTTATATCGGTCAGAAAACTCAGATAAAATATGTACAGAATCAACAACCGCAATTGGCATTAAAAATATCGCGATCATTGATGTCATGATATGAACGGTAAATCCTAACCCAATTAATGAGCCCATGATGATAATAACTGTTGCCATAGCGACAGCCATTGGCGCAATAATTAAAGGGAAATTCCTAAAGAAATACCAAAGTAATAGAAAAATTGCTAAACCAGCTAGTGGGGCAGCAATGCCCATTTGAACAAACATCTCATAGCCGAATTGATCTTCAGCAATGGGTAAACCAGTAATGTGAAAAGCTAAAGCACTGTCTGAAAACGATTGGTTAATTGCTCTTATTTTTTCAGCAATAGGGTAACTTAAATCTTTAGCCGTTATTGGTACATAGATAGCGGCGGCTTTTTCGTCCCCTGAAACTAACGTATTTTCCAATAAAGGTAATCTTTTAACTGCTTGAGCTATTTTTTTACTACCAGCAAAATCTTTTGGTGCTTGCTTCATAAGGTATTCAAATCGAATACCGCCATTCGCTTCTTGCGTAATGTTGTCGACCACGCTTAACGACAATAAGTCTTGCTCAATTACTCCTTCAATTTTTATAATTTCATCTGATAATTGTTGTAGAATAGCCAGCGTTTTAGGTGAATAAATGCTTTCTTCACTGACTACACCCACTACAATCATGTCAGGCATATTAAAGGTGTTTTTAATTTTATTGTGAAAAATGCGTTCGGGATTTTGACTACTCAGCATGTTTTCAGGATCAGTATCAATGGTTAGTTGAGGGATCATCGCTAAGCTAATCATCACCATTGCTAGCACAGCTGCGTAAATAGTTTTGGGTTTATTTAAAGCAAATTGTAAGAACTGAGAATAATGCAAAGCCTTTATCCTTTGTATAGTTAATGTATATTAGGTTTTGTTAATATACTTTTATATTAGCATGTTCTAATGTAATATCAATCATAAGTTTTACTAGGTATAGCAAAAAATGAGTAAATCACAGGAAATCGATATCGCAGAATTAAGAAGTAACGCTGGTCAAGCGGCTGAATTACTTAAAGCGATGAGTAATGAAAATAGGTTGTTAATTCTTTGCCATTTGGGTGAGAAAGAATTATCTGTGAGTGAGCTTAATCAATATATCGATTTAAGTCAGTCGAGTTTATCTCAACATTTAGCACGTTTGAGAAATGATGGTTTAGTGAAAACACGTCGTGAATCACAAACGATATTTTATAGTATCGCCAATCAATCAGTTGTGAGGCTTATTGGTTTTTTACAACAAGAGTTTTGCTAGATATTTAAATTATTAATTTTTAACTGTAATAAAAATTGATCTGCAAAGACTATTCTTCCCAGAAGCACTGTTATAAAAATATTTGTTTTATTGTAGAGAGTACAATTAGAGGAGAATAAATGATGGATCAAGCGTTAAAAAGTAATAAGTACACAAATACAAGTTTATTGTTAACAACCGTAGGTACGTTACTTTCAATACAAAAACCTGTGCTTTATTTAGATTTAATTATACTTGCTGTGGGCTTTTCATTTGGTGTCATTGGCTATTACAAAAGTAAGCCTTAATTATATAAAAGACCAAACTGATATTATTGGCTGAACAGTTTTCGTTTAACCATAACGCGATAATCTCTTGGTGTCGTTCCTAATTCCTTTTTAAACAGTTTGGTGAAATGACTTTGATCTTGATATCCCACTTGAAATGATATTTCTTGAATAGTGAGATTACTCGATGCTAATAATTCTTTTGCGGCTTCAATTTTTAACTGCTGCCAATATTTTATCGCGCTAATGCCAATAGCTGATTTAAAACGGCGTGTGAATGAACGCTGACTAATACTAAATTGCTTCGCGACCTCTTTTAATGACAGCGTTGAATGGAGGTTTGTTTGCAGCCAGAACTGTATTTGAATGATTAACTCATCTGAATGTCTATCTACAGCGCCTTCTAAATATCGTTGCTCTTCATAGGGCTTTCTTATTTCGTGTGAAAAATTCCGCTCAACATGTTGTGCAGCCGTTTTACCGTAAATTTGAAAAATAATATGCACGATAATATCCGCTAAAGCATTTAGGCTTGCCGCACAATAAATACGATCAGATTGAGTGATAAAAAAGTCTGGTTTCAACTCTACTTTAGGGTAATCACGTTTAAATTGCTCTACATAATGCCAGTGAGTAGTGGCAGGATGATGATCAAGTAAACCTGATTCTGCCATAAAGCAAACGCCCGTACCGCCACCTATTAATGTTGAACCTTCATTCCATATATTTTTCAGCCATGTGATGAGTTCAGGCTGTTTTTGTATTGAAGGGCGAGGATTTCTCCATAAACTGGGAATAATTGCATAATCAGGACGTCGGGCTATTTTGACACTGGTATCGGGTAAAAGTTTTATTAGTGCGCGAGTAACAACTGGAGTTTCATTTTCTGCAACCATTTGTATGGATAATCGTGGCGCTTTTTTATCCGCTTGAGTGCCTATTGCTTCTGCTGCTCGTAACATTTCAACAGGTAGGCTTACGCTGGTTGCCAACATATGATCATATAAAATGAGGGCGACATTGATTTTAGGACGTTTCATATGCTCTTCCTTTGTTGAATTAATTCTTATTTGGCTATTTTGCCATAGTTATTGGCTTTAAATAACCATTATTTCTCAGTGAATATTTCTACACTAGTCAACATAGAGAATTACTCGTTTTTGAATAAAGAGAATATTAATGACAGCTTTACCTATTATTGTTGGCATGGGCGGAATAAACGCCGCAGGTCGTACTTCATTTCATCAAGGCTTTCGTCGTATTGTTATTGATAAATTAAATGCTGAAGCGCGCCAAGAAACTTTCGTTGGCTTAGCCACATTGATGAATATTCTTAAATTTGAAGATGGGCAATTGCTTGATCAAAATGGCGCGGTTGTTGAACCTAACAACGTGGAGTCTTTATTTGGCGAGCAAATCTTAAATGGCACATTAATCCGTAAAATCGAAAAAAATCATTTTGATCCTGATGCTACGCCTTGGCAACAAAAAATGACCATGGGTCAAGCGGATGATGCAATTACTTTTGAAACTAAAGCACGTGATTTACCTACGCCATTACCTCGTACATGGAAAATTACTGAGTTAGAAGATAAAAGAGTGCGCGTTGAAATAGCGGGTGAATTTGAAGCGAAACATGACTCTACCCGTGATAACCCTATTAAAGCGGCTGGTCAGTTTCCAACTGGCTTTGAACCTGCTGTACTTTATAATAGTCGTTATCAACCAAGAGGCTTGCAAGCTACCATTTTTGGGGCGGCTGATGCGATTCATTCTACTGGTTATAGTTGGGAAGAAATAGCGAGTAAAGTAAGCCCTGACGAAGTAGGTACTTACTCTGCTTCTGTTTTTGGTCAAATTCAAAGTGAAGGGCTTGGCGGAATGATGCAAAACCGAATGCGTGGTGAACGTGTCTCTACAAAAAATTTGGCGCTAGGTTTAAATACCATGTCGACAGATTTTATCAATGCTTATGTCACAGGCAGTGTTGGAAGCACTTTTACTTCTACTGGTGCGTGTGCAACGTTTTTATATAATTTGAAAGCAGCGGTTCAAGATATTCAAGCGGGTCGAGTACGTTTAGCTATTGTTGGTAGTAATGACTGTGCAATAACCCCAGAAGTTATTGAAGGCTTTGGTAATATGAGCGCTTTAGCAAACGAAGAAGGTTTGAAAAAGCTTGACGGTATTATAGAAGGTAGTGCAAACCACCGTAAAACAAGCCGTCCTTTTGGCGATAACTGTGGATTTACCATTGGTGAGGCTGCACAGTTTATTGTTTTGATGGATGATGCTTTAACCGTTGATCTAGGTTGTAAGGTTTTAGGCTCTGTTGCAGATGTTTTTACTAATGCTGACGGTATTAAAAAATCAATTACGGCTCCAGGTCCGGGTAATTATATTACTATGGCAAAGTCAGTTGCACTAGCGACTAGCATTGTCGGTGAAGAATCTGTGCAATCACGAAGCTTTATTTTGGCCCATGGCTCAAGTACGCCTCAAAATAGAGTCACTGAGTCATTAATTTATGATCGAATTGCTCAAAGCTTTGATATCAATAACTGGCCAGTAGCTGCACCAAAAGCGTTTGTTGGTCATACAATAGGTCCTGCAAGTGGCGATCAAGTTGCAATGGCACTAGGTGTGTTTTCCCATAATATTATGCCGGGTATCACGACGATCGATAAAGTCGCTGATGATGTTTATAGTGAACGGTTAAACATTGCCACAGACCATTGGCAATGTCAGGAAATGGATGTTGCTTTTATAAACTCGAAAGGGTTTGGTGGTAACAACGCTACAGCAACGCTATTCTCTCCAAATGTGACACTTTCAATGATTGAAAAGCGCTACGGTAATGAAGCGATATCAAGTTATCGAGAAAAATTAGTTTCAGTAGAAAAAGCACAGCAGGTATATCAAGAAAAAGCGGATCACGCCCAATTTGAAATTATCTATAAATTTGGTGATGGTGTTTTAGGCGATGAAGACCTTGATATAACTTCAGAAAGTATATCAATGAGTGGCTTTTCTCATAAAATTGATTTACCTAAACATAATCCTTTTAAAGATATGGTTTAGTATTCGAAATATTTAAATAGGTTCATTCAATTAGACTGAGCCTATTTTTTATGTGAAACAGTTAATATAACTTCCATTTTTCTTTTAGTTCTTCTAATTGACCAGATGTGACTAATTCCTTAAATGCGGCTTGATATTTTTTAACTAATTCAGGTGATGTATTCAGGCTAAAAGCAATACTTAGCTTATTATTTAAAGCCGCTACCTCATTTAATTTTTGCATTTCATTAAAATTATAGCCAAGCTTCTTAGCTCTGGTTTCTATCGTAATTTGCGTGGCGAGAATTAAATCGACTCTATTTTTAAATAACATATCCATATTCTGTCGTTCGTTTGCTAACTGGTAAATATTTAAAAAGTCTTGAGAAATTATATATTGGGCAGTATTTGAATGCCTGGAAACAGCTATTTTTAAATGCTTTAATGCATCAACGGTGTAATTAGTGTTAGTAAAATATTTTTTTAATCCCCAAAAATATAAACGTTCTTCTTTTAATGCCCCAATCCAGTGAAAATTTTTCTCCCTTGCAGGTGTACGAGCAATCGAATAAATCATGGTGTTGGGTTGTTTGAGGGCAACCTCATAAGCTCTAGCCCAAGGCATAACTTGTATTATAGGCGTATCGTTTGTTAGTGAATAAAGCGAATTGATAACATCTGTTGAAAAACCTCCCAAACTACCGTCAGAGTTTTTAATTTGATAGGGTTCTAGTAGCTCTGTTACGACATTAATTTCGGTTGTTTCAGCGCTAAAGCTCCAAGATAAAAAGAAGAGTATTGCCGAAGTTAATATCGTGTTATTGCGGTAAGTTTTAATCATCGTTCACTTTTAATGGTTGTTTACTAATAGGGTATGTGCCATTTCTGTTTTACTTTATCTAAAACACCTTGCTATACAATTTGATTATACGCCTGTTGTAACTCAAAAACTAATTGTGAGTCTGATTCTAAATTTAAAGCAATACTCAAATCATTATTTAGCTCTTTAATTTCTTTAATTTTAATCATTTCAGTAAAGTCTAAACCTAGCTTATTTGCGCGATATTTAGCGTTTAACTCTGTCTCTATTAGTAGTGAAATGCGATGAGAAAAGAGCATCCGCATACTTTGATCTTCGATGGTAATATAATGAATATTGAAAAATTTTCAGCCTTTAAATATTGAGCAGTATTAGAATTTCTCGATGCAGCAATCTTATAACCTTTTAAGGTATCAATTTCTAAAGGCATAGGAAATGTTGATTTAAGCCCCCAAAAGTATAATCTTTCTTTTGTTAAACTTCCTATCCATTGAAATAAGTCATTTCGTTCTTTAGTTCGCGCGATTGAAAAAATCATTACATTCTTTTCTGTTTTAGCAATGTTGTATGCTCTTGCCCAAGGCATCACTACTATTTGCGGTTTTTTATTTGCTTGTTTGAATATCGTTTGCACTACTTCAGTAGAAAATCCGCTTAAACTACCATCTGTATTGATAGTTTGATAAGGGTTTAAATATTCTGTAACAACTTTAATTTTTTGCGAATTGGAATGGGCAGCCATAGTCAATAGGAGAAAATAATTCAGACTACATAATATGCGCTTATAAATACCTTCTATCATGTAACCACTAATAAAATGAGTGAAAAGATAGTGTAAATTTAACTTACACCAAACTCTTTCTTTGTTCTTAATATAGTCTATATTTTTTATTTATTTGGCTATATTTCGGTATTTATTGTGTGTTAAAAAATGAAAAAAGCAGCTAAAGCTGCTTTTTAAAATTGATATTTTTGATGATTTTTTAGCTTAATACGTAATCTAAAATGCCGAGTGCAGCTTTTCGGCCTTGATCAACAGCGGTAACAACTAAGTCTGAACCTAAAACCATGTCTCCACCAGCAAAGATATTTTCTTTACTTGTTTGCAGGGCGAAATTACTATTCTCTACTGCGACGACACGGCCCCTAGAGTCAAGCTCAACACCAGCATCTTTCATCCATTGTGGTGGGCTTGGTAAGAAACCAAAAGCAATAACAACGGCATCTGCTTCCATTATGAATTCACTGCCTTTAATTGGCTCAGGGCTACGGCGACCATTCGCGTCAGCAGCACCTAATTGTGTTTTCACAAACTTAACACCACAAGCTTTGCCGTTTTCATCAGTCGCAATATCAAGAGGTTGAATATTAAATTGGAAGTTTACACCTTCTTCTTTTGCATTTTGTACCTCTCTTGGTGAGCCTGGCATATTAGCTTCATCGCGGCGATAAGCACAGGTCACTTCTGTAGCACCTTGACGAACCGACGTTCTAACACAATCCATCGCAGTATCACCACCGCCTAATACAATGACTTTTTTATCGTTAAAGTTAACGTAAGGTTTTGTATTTTCAGTAATTTTCATTAAGTTTTGTGTATTGCCAATCAAGAAGTCTAATGCATTGTAAACACCAAATGCACCTTCATGTTCGAAGCCACCCGTCATATCAGTATAAGTACCAAGCGCCAAGAATACTGCGTCATATTCGTTGCTCAATGCTTCAAAACTAATATCAACACCCACATTGGTATTTAAACGAAATTCAATGCCCATACCTTCAAATATTTCTCGGCGTGTTTGAATAACGTCTTTTTCTAGCTTGAATGACGGAATACCAAAAGTAAGCAATCCACCAATTTGTGCATGTTTGTCATATACAACTGCTTCAACACCATGACGAGTTAACACATCAGCACAAGATAAACCTGCAGGGCCAGCACCAATAACGGCTACGCGTTTGCCCGTTTTTACTACGTTTGATAAATCTGGCTTCCAGCCTTGAGCAAATGCAGTATCAGTTATATATTTTTCAATATTCCCGATAGTGACAGCGCCAAAGTCTTCATTTAACGTACAGGCTGATTCACATAGTCTGTCTTGTGGACACACTCGCCCACACATTTCTGGCAAGCTGTTTGTTGAATGGCATAAGTCTGCCGCTTCAAAAATTTTACCCTCTGTTACGAGTTCTAACCATTGTGGAATGTAATTGTGCACAGGACATTTCCATTCACAATAAGGGTTACCACAATCTAAGCAACGGTCAGCTTGACCCGCACTCTGATCCGTACTTAAAGGTTGGTAAATTTCAACAAAGTCAATTTTACGCTCTTCTATTGCCTTTTTTGGCGGATCGATTCTTTTTACATCGATAAATTGGTAAACATTTTTACTCATTCTGTTTCTTCCTCAATTCGCGTTCTTATATCATTGTGCTTGAACGCGAAGTTCTGCAGATGAACGGCTACGGTGACCTAATAACGTTTTTACGTCAGTAGCTTTAGGTTTAACTAATCTAAATAATGGTGCATACGTATCAAAATTATTTAAAATATTCTGTGCATGAAGGCTGCCAGTTTCATCAAAATGTTGGCTAATAATGCCACGCAAATGTTCTTGATGAATGGTTAAATCTTCAATTGGTAATGTTTCAATAGACTCATGATTCAAACGAATATCCAAATCATCACTTTCATCTAACACGTAAGCAAAGCCACCTGTCATACCTGCGCCAAAATTTACACCTACTTGACCAAGAATAGTGATAATACCGCCAGTCATATATTCACAAGCGTGATCGCCCGTACCTTCAATTACGGCGTGACAACCAGAGTTTCGAACAGCAAAACGTTCACCAGCTCGACCACAACCAAATAATTTACCGCCAGTTGCCCCGTATAAACAAGTGTTCCCCATGATCATGGTTTTTTCGCTAGCGTATTCAACACCTTTTGGTGGCTTAACGGTAAGTTTACCACCTGTCATGCCTTTACCCACGTAATCATTAGCATCACCAATTAGGGTCATTTCTAACCCTCCGGCATTCCATACTCCAAAGCTTTGCCCTGCGGTACCCGTTAAGAATACTTTTACAGGTGTTGCTGCCATGCCTTGGTCGCCATGTTGGCGTGCTATTTCCCCAGAAAGTGAAGCACCAACTGAGCGATCAGTATTCTGTATTGAGAAACGATACTCTCCACCAGAACTATGTGCGACAGCATCTATAGCGACAGCAAGTATTTCTTGGTTTAATAAACCTTTATCAAACGGAGTATTCGCTTCAGTTTGATGAAGCGCCGTGTTATCGCCAGCAACAACTGGTGCAATAATAGGCGTTAAATCCAGTTTTTGTTGCTTGGCTGTGATCCCTGCTAAAGGCACTAATAAATCTGTGCGACCGATAATAGCTTCTAAGCTTTCAACACCTAGTTTTGCTAAAATCTCGCGTACATCATGGGCAATAAACTTAAAATAGTTCATTACTTGATCAGGCAAACCTTTAAAGAATTGCTCACGTAACACTTCATCTTGTGTCGCTACACCAGTAGCACAATTATTTAAATGACAAATTCTTAGGAATTTACAGCCTAATGTAACCATTGGAGCTGTACCAAAACCAAAGCTCTCGGCACCTAATATGGCTGCTTTAACAATATCAATACCTGTTTTTAAACCACCGTCTACTTGTAAACGTACTTTGTGGCGTAAACCATTAGTCACAAGTGATTGATGCGCTTCGGCTAAACCAAGTTCCCATGGACAGCCCGCATATTTAACCGAAGTTAAAGGGCTTGCTGCAGTACCACCGTCGTAACCTGAAATGGTAATAAAATCTGCATATGCCTTAGCAACCCCTGAAGCGATAGTTCCTACGCCTGGGCCAGAAACTAATTTAACTGAAATAACCGCGGTGGGGTTCACTTGTTTTAAATCGAAAATAAGTTGAGCTAAATCTTCAATCGAATAAATATCATGATGCGGTGGTGGTGAAATTAACGTGACACCAGGTACTGAAAAGCGCAATCTAGCGATTAATGGTGATACTTTATCGCCTGGTAATTGCCCGCCTTCGCCTGGTTTCGCACCTTGTGCTACTTTTATTTGTAATACGTCAGCATTAACAAGGTAATGTGGCGTTACACCAAAACGACCTGAAGCGATTTGTTTGATACGAGAATTTTTAACCGTGCCAAAACGACGCTCGTCTTCTCCACCTTCACCAGAATTTGAGTAACCGCCTAAACGGTTCATCGCAATAGCTAAAGCTTCATGTGCTTCTGGACTTAATGCTCCAATTGACATTGCAGCACTATCAAATCGCTTAAACATTTCACTGTCAGCTTCAACTTGATCGATGCTAATAGATTTTGTGTCTTCTTTAAACGCTAATAAATCACGCAAAGCAGCCGGTGGTCGGTTGTTAACTTCATCAGCAAATTTACGATATTTATCATATTCGCCACTACGAACAGCATCTTGCAAATAGTTAACAACATTTGGGTTATAAGCATGATATTCGCCACCATGAACATATTTTAGAATGCCACCATGACTCATTTTTTGATGGGCTAAAAAGGCTTTGCGTGCAAGGTTGATATTGTCTTGTTCAATATCTTCAAAATCAGCACCTTGGATCCTGCTTGGTAAGTCAGGAAAGCAAAGTTGCATAATATTTTGGTTTAAACCGATAACTTCAAATAAACCTGCACAACGGTAACTTGCTATAGTTGAAATACCCATTTTAGAAAGTATTTTTAATAAACCTTTGTTTATGCCGTCGCGATAATTTGTAACTGCCTGACGAGCTGTAAGATCAATTTGTCCTTGATCAACAAGCTGTTCAATTGTTTCAAAAGCAAGATATGGGTAAATAGCTGTAGCACCCAAACCAAGTAATACTGCAAATTGATGTGAATCACGTGCAGAGGCTGTTTCAACAATAATATTTGAATCACAACGTAGTTGTTTATCAACTAAACGTTTTTGTACCGCACCTACAGCCATCGCAGCAGGGATGGGCAACATACCTTTATGAATTTGACGGTCTGATAGAACTAATATAACCGTATCTTTATTACTGACAAGATCTTCCGCTTCATCACATAAGCGTCTTATTGCCGCTTCTAACCCTTCGTCTTGATCATAATTTAGCGTTAATGTATCGCTTCGGTAATGCTGAGGATCAAGCTCACGTATTTGTTTCAAGCCGGTATACATTAATACAGGAGTTTCAAATAAAACACGGTCAGCGTGGCTAGTGGTTTCATTGAAAACATTATGCTCGCGACCAATACAGGTGCCTAATGACATTACATAGCGTTCGCGTAAAGGATCTATTGGCGGGTTGGTAACCTGCGCAAATTGCTGACGGAAATAATCAAATAACGTACGCGGTTGGCTTGAAAGTACAGCCATCGGTGTATCATCACCCATCGACCCCGTTGCTTCTTGACCATTTTCAGCCAGTGTTTTCACTACTTGTTGAATTTCTTCGTAGCTGTAGTTAAACATTTTATGGTATTGCGTCATTTCTAGATCGCTAAAAACTCGCTTACCAATTTGTTCAGCATCTAGCTTATGAAATGGCACTAATCGACGAATGTTTTTATTTAACCATTCACGGTATGGATGACGTACTTTTAGGTCGTCATCGATATCGGTAGAGGTGAAAATTTTACCTGTATAGGTATCTATAGCAAGCATTTCACCTGGGCCAACACGGCCTTTTTCAACAACTTCATCTTCACCGTAATCCCAAATACCAACTTCTGAAGCAAGGGTAATAAAACCATCACGTGTGATAACGTAACGAGCAGGGCGCAAGCCGTTGCGATCAAGGTTACAAGCAACATGTCGACCGTTAGTAACAACAACCCCTGCAGGGCCATCCCATGGTTCCATGTGCATAGAGTTAAATTCGTAAAAAGCTTTTAAATCTTCATCCATTAAAGGACTGTTTTGCCATGCAGGTGGCATTAATAAACGCATGCCGCGATATAAATCCATACCACCAGCAAGGAAAAGCTCAAGCATATTATCTAATGATGATGAGTCAGAGCCACTTTCATTTACAAATGGTGCAGCATCACGTAAATCTGGTAATAGTGGCGAATGAAAACGATGTGTTCTTGCACGACTCCATTGTCTATTACCTTTAATAGTGTTTATTTCACCATTATGAGCAAGGTAACGAAATGGTTGTGCTAAGTGCCATTGTGGTGAAGTATTTGTTGAGAATCGCTGATGAAAAACACAGATAGCTGTTTGCATACGGATATCAGCAAGATCTAAATAAAAATTGGGCAAATCTACAGGCATCATTAAGCCTTTGTAGATAGTCACCAAGCAAGAAAGACTCGCCACATAAAATCGATCATCTTCGATACGTTTTTCTGCACGACGACGCGCCATATATAAACGGCGTTCTAAATCGCGATTTCTCCAACCTGGAGGAGCATCAACAAATACTTGTTCAATCGTTGGTAAGTTACCAGCAGCAATCTCACCTAACATTGATGTGTTGGTAGGGACAACACGCCAGCCAACAATAGTTAATGTTTCTCGTGTTAATTCTTCTTCTAGTATTTCTTTTGTGATAGCCGCTTGAATAGGATCTGGATTTAGAAAGATCATACCTACAGCGTATTTTCTACCGAGTTTCCAATTTTTTTCTTCGGCAACGGCACGAAAAAAAGAATCTGGCTTTTGCATCAATAATCCGCAGCCATCACCTGTTTTACCATCTGCAGCAATACCACCTCGATGTTGCATACGATCTAAAGCATGTATTGCTGTTTTTATGAGCTTATGACTTGTCTCGCCTTGTTGATGTGCGATTAAACCAAATCCACAGTTATCTTTTTGTTTGCTGTGATCATAAAGCTGCATGTTTTCTCTCCTAATAAAAATACCGGCTTGGTGACAGAGTTAAGAAAAGAATAAAGTTATGTAAAAATTGCATAATTACTCTGTTTTATACCCAAGGGGAACCGCTAACATTAAACATTTATCTAGCAAAGGTCAATAAAAATAGAGTTTTTGCTCGTAATTTTTTTACATGAATGTAACTCAATGTTTTATATCGTTAAAGTGGTTTTTCTTGTTGTGTTTTAAAAAAACGCCTGTAAGAAGTAGACTGAATTGTGAGGATTTTATTAGGAATTTATACAGAAATTGAAATTTTATTACAGTTTTTTTGATTAATTTTCATCTACTAGGATTAAAAGAAGTTTATTCAAATTATATTCATCTTGTCTATAAATTGTTTGCTAGGAATATTGTAATTAATTGCTTTATATAAAAAAACCAGCCTGAAGCTGGTTTTGAATATGGGTAACTGATAAATGAATGAAGCTAAGGCTGATAACCGCCAATAATTCCTTTAGTGGTTACACTGACTGCGTCATGAGCATGTAACGATTCTAAATGATTTATTTTTAACCAAAAGTCATCAAAGCCATTGATTAGATTCATTGCATGCTGTAATCGACGAGCGGCATCTTCACAAAACATTAAGTTTTGACCATTTAAACGCGCAAACTCTTGTTCGTCTTCACGTTTAACAGCCGCTTGAACAGGCGTTTTTAACGCATTTTCTACTAAGTCTACAATATCAGTAATGGGAAGCTCAGTTGTTGCAGCATTTAATTTAACTTTTACTTCTGCTACAGAGCGCTGGCTATGTGGTGTTGCAACAATGCCATCCGTTGTTCCTAACCATTGGTGTACTTCTTCAAGATCGATATCACCAGGGGTAAATTTGTCTTTAAATGCTTTTTGGATAAGCTGTCTTGCTAATGCAGCAGAACAAGGACAGGTTGAAGAATATCGAACATCTACAGAAAGTTCTATTGAGAGCTTTCCTTGATTCAATAACCCCGTAATTGTAATTGGATATGCTTTCCAACCTTGCTTGCCACTGATAAGAGATCTTCTTCTTAAATGATAGTCACAATTAAAGATAACTTTAGCATTGTCACTCAACTCTTGGTGACTGCTAATGAAACCATTTAGCAAAGTGACTAAACTTTGATAATTTAGTTCGTTATTATTTGAAAGATCATCGAGTAATAAATACAAACGAGACATATGAATGCCTTTGGCTTGTGGATCTTTTAAATTAACAAAAGCATCGACGAATGCCGAAACCATGCGAGGAGATTCGCCTTTTGAAGCGAGCATAATAGGCATTTCTATATTACTCATGCCAACCCAGTCTAACGTCCCTTCAGTTTGGGCAGTAGTATGGTTAGCAATATCAGGCATTGATGTAGACATGGTTTCTCCGAAGTGTCGTATTATGTAAAGGGCTAGGACTCTCTAACTTCAGTCATAATAATAAGATTGAGGACCTGTTTCTAATATCACTATAAAGCGATATTTATTGATACACTCAATAAAAGGCGGCTATTTTGAAGTAATTTACGTATAAAAGCAATATATATGGCGGAGCACAGCGGTTGAAATATTGAATATGAAGCAGAATCATAAATTAGGTTATTATTAAATCACTAATGACTTTCTTCAATGAGTTGATACAATAGAGTTAATATTTAATGAGGGATAAAATTTGTGAATGCTATGAATCAGTTAGATACAGATTTACTTGCCGGCTATGTTGAGAATTTAGGCAAGGATATCGTTCAGCAAATGCTAGATTTATATATCCAGCAGTCTGTAGTGTATTTAAAGGATATTAAAGAAGCTATTTCTGAATGTTCACAGCCTTTATGGCAAGATCATTGTCACAAAATGAAAGGAGCAACAGGGAGTGTTGGATTAACATCAGTGCATGCCAAATTAGTCACTATTGAAAAATCAGTTGATGGCTGGGATGTTAAAGAAGGCTTCGCCAATGAGTTGGCGGAATTAAATAATGAAGCCATTGCCAATTTTACAACATGGCTATCGGAGCAAAGCTAAACTTTGCTATCAGCAAAATTTTGACCCGTCCTAGCATGGGTTGACATATTTTTAATTAAAACGCCTGATGTACTTCATCGGGCGTTTTGTATTTTAAGGCCGTATGCGGCCTTCTTTGATTATATATCATCACTGATTCT
>Ga0233426_10002635_pt1 | contig 14790 bp, 16 predicted proteins | sample SI_118_April2016_6_FD_179875 | JGI IMG/M metagenome (GOLD analysis project Ga0233426, IMG submission 179875) | Seawater microbial communities from Saanich Inlet, British Columbia, Canada - SI_118_April2016_10_MG | ecosystem: Environmental > Aquatic > Marine > Inlet | place: Canada: British... | reverse complement strand
GTACAAGCGTATCTAATAGTTCTAATAGTTCTAATAGTTCTAATAGTTCTAATAGTTCTAAAAATACGAACGTAATTAATATATTGAATAGTTTGAACAAATAATTATTGTAATTGTTTTCAACTCTATATATCGAGTGATACACCATTATCTATAATTGAATTTTTAACAGAGTCTGTTTGAAAATTAATAATTTTGTTTGGGTTTGGGTTTGGGTTTGGGTTTGGGTTTGGGTTTGGGTTTGGGTTTTGAATAATCTGCTTTAAAAAATTATTTTCTTGCTGCAATTTTACTATAATGTCTTGCATTTGTGTACATTTATCTCTTGAAGTTTCACATAAATTAACAATTTCTTGAATTGTTGCTTCGCGTTGTAAATTAGTATTAGTATCTGTAATCATAATGCGAACACCAATTTGTGCCTGCAATTCTTTTACTTTATTCTGAGCACTTTCAAATAAAGATACCACTTCACCCATAGTAGCTTCCCGTTTATTATTAGGATTATTTGGATCTTGTATTTCTATACGTTTTCCTTGAATTTTCATTTGCTCCATTTGTTGTTTCATCATTTCATCACGCTTTGCTTGTATCTCTATCGTTTGTTTTATTACGTCCGGTTTATATTTTGGTTTTCCATATTCATATTCATCTAATAGTTTATCAATATCATTCATAAAAAAATTATATATATCTTTCTCTTTAACAAAACTACTGACAAGGTCATCAATATCTCTAGTAATTTTTGGATTTCTATTCTCTAATAGTTTACGTTTATCAAATGTATTATGTTCATGACTAAAAACAAGAATACACTGTCTCGGGTCTAATTGAACAAATGGTATTGTGTAATTTTTCAAAAACTCCTTTTCTTCGGCCAATGAAGCGTCTTCATTGTATCTTGTTTGATCCAATAATTCACGTTTGAATGCAAATGTTCCCGCAGTTGCGTGAGTTGGACCATATGGACCAAATTCTACTATTTTATTTATATGTTTGAAATATACGTGAATAATGCTTGAACCAGATGCCAATGCTCTAGGGTTTGCCCTAAGTGTTTCAACAGCGTGTGATATTCGGGTTGGTGGATAATAATCATCATCATCCATATAAACTATAATTGAACCAGACGATTTTTCGTGCATTAAATTACGTTTTTTTCCTAATGTCATTTTAGTATCATATTTAAAATATTTTATTTGTGGTATATTTGATTTCTCGATTAAATCTTCTATTTTATCTATACCATCATCTATAATAATCCATTCAATTCTAGACATTGGATAATCTTGATGTTTAAAACATTTAAACATTGTTTCAACAAACGGGCGTCTATTAAAGGTTGGTGTACAAACACTAACAAATGGTAATTTTTGTGTATCACCTCCTTTATTATTCTTCTTATTGTTCTTATTATTTTGTTTCTTTTTACCCATTATCGTATAAATATAATATGTTATATTATATTATATTTATTTACTTTACGAAATACATATATATATATATTTAATTTGAATTCACGCTACTTCTTTCGCTTCTTGTCTACCTTTTTTTTTGCTGGAATTCTATCTACAATATCACCAGCGACATCAGCAACTTCATCTTTATACATAATACCATAGTATATACAAACACTTAATAATATAATTAGAGATATAGTTACTTGATTTTCAATAATAAATTTTAATGTAAACAATAAAACACTTAAAACAACATACGATGCTTTATGTCTAAATATTATCCATATTAACCATCCTAAGGCAATGAGATAAATAGCTTTTGATGCTATTGAACCAGCAGTTGATTTTGAATTTACTATAACACGTGCATTTTTTCGTATTTTCTTTTCATTATCCTTATTTACGATGGGTGTAATATTGGAGTGTTTAATTGCCTTTAAAGTTTCATCCGGTTTATTTTTATGTTCAACAAATATAGTATAAACTAATTCATCGTCGATTGTATCTATTTTACGGATTACACCAATTAACTTATTTGTTCCTAGCGGATTTGTATTTATTTCTACACGCGAATTTACAGTTAAATAACTATCTGGATCAATTGACAACTCACTTGTGTTTACTCGCGATTTCGAACCACTATCAAATCGAACATTCGCTTTTAATCCATTCGTGTTAAGAACTTTAGCTTGTAAGTCTTCTTTAGTATCAAACGTTTTTTTAGTAATATTAGCAACCACTAATAACCACGCCAATAATATTGTTTCCCATCGGTAAGACAAATTTTCCCATATAAAACCAAACCCACTGTATGGTTTCATTTTTGTGTCTTTAGGGAATATGAATTTGTCATTTAGAATATAAGGAAAAATTGTAAAGAAAAATAAAGCACTACCAAACATAGCGAATGTATTTATTAATGGTATACCAATAATTCCTGCAACAAATGCAATACCTGTAAAAAACATACTGAATGGATTTAGAGCAAATATTCCAAAAAAGTTGGACGGTAATATTTCGGAACTTAATAATAATCCACCAAAAAGAGTGGTTAGTGGTGAAAAAATCAAAGTTGTCATTAATATTATTGGAACAAAAATTGGCAACAACCAAAATGCGGTTATTGGATCAGAAAAAAATGAAAAGATAGCATTTAAATATTTTCGCCCGGATGAATATGAAAACGCCAATGTATTTGAAACCCATCTTGAAAATCTTACTGGCGTAAATGATTCTTTCATCATAGCAAAATTATCGCAGGAAACCATGTTTTTATAGGGAAAACCAAAGACCTTTAACGAATTCCTTATACTCTCAAAAAACCCTTTTAATGAGTCTTCTTCAGGACATTTATTCATAGTAAAACGCGGGGGTTTAAATGGTGGACCATTCATTTTTACACCACCCAAACCATTGTTTACATTAACAGACATAGATAAATAACATAATGCACTTGCGTGAGTGAAATAAATAATTAAAGCAACTGTTGCATATGCAACCCTTGATATAAGTATTTCAACCTTTTTCATGTGCTTTTCAGCAAATGCTTGTGCATTGTCATATACTTCGGTTGCTTCATTCTTTAGGTCTTCTACTTGCTTTTTTGTATCTGACTTTGCTTGTTTTGCTGTATTATTCAACTGTGCAAGAAATGAAGTTTCCTTTTCTTTCTCTATTACTTTGTCTGGGTCTTCTAAAGTTTTACTTTGTTGCTCTTTATCAGACATAATTTATATATATATAATAAATATATATAAAATATATTAATATATCCACGAAAGATAATATTTATTTATTGTATAAATAAATAAATATGTATTTAACAAAAAATAATTACATTCTTTTATTCTTTCTATTTTGTGGATTATATTACTATATTATTAATTATAATGTTTTCGAAAATTTTGCAAATGATGAAGATAGTATAATGCCTGGCAGTGATAGTAGTACTAGTAATAGTCACCCATTTATTAGAACTGATTACAATGAATTAGATAAACCGTATAATAGTGAAATTCATAAAAATTTATTATATAACGAAGAAGATAATATTAAATTTAAAATTTGTAATGTTTCATTAAGAACCACTGGAATGATGACCGATATTACCGGGCATACATAATTCCACAATTACCATTTGTTACTGTAATAATGTTATATTTCTCTTCAAATACAACCATGTCATAATTATACTTGTACATATTCCACGTTGGTTTATTTATTCCTATCACGTTACCATCATCATCACATATAGTTAATACTTGAGCACTCGCATCAAGTGGTGGCGATATTGTGCTAAATTCCAGTTCTATTTTATTAAATTTAGTTAAGTTAATAGCCCCATTGGGTTGATAATCTTTATTGTTTGTTGTAATGCAAAAGTTATAATGATAAAGATTATCACAGTCTGTACTACCTTGGGATGAATTAAAAGGTTCAATAAATGAAAAAATTTCACTATTCATATTTTTTTCTCTATAATTACCATCAAATAAAATCCCAAAATCAGTTATTATTCTTTTCTTATTTTCTACGTGATAATCACCATTTATCATTAATGATGATGCTGTGTTATTCGGGTTAACTGCTGGGCCAAATCCAGATTTATAGAAACTTTCAAAATATGTTGTGTTATTGTCATACCCGTCATATTTATAACCATCTTCAATTGGCGGTACATCTATATTGAAAGGAACCCAATTATATGGCCAATTTGTATAATTACTCCATTCATTTCTCAAATTAACATCACTTCGTTGAAAATAAAACATCCAACTTGATACTAATCCGGTTGTTTCCAATTCTAATCTTCGACTACCTGTAATATTTTTAAAAATATGCGTATGTACATCTTTAAATAAGTATTTATGTTCTGTATCAGCAAACATTTTCTGTTCTGCGTCTGATATAAATGCGTAGGTTGATAATATATGGACATCAGCATTCCATACTACACGTTTATCATTATAATCATTGGTTCGTAATTCTCTCGACGGTGGTGTATTAATAAATCTAAAAAATTGCATATAATCACTTACTAGGTCAGGTTGAATGTATGGGAATAAGTTTTCTTTATCTGTTACATCACGGATCCGGTATAATTCATATATTGGTCTTAACGTTACATTAATATATATTTCCGCATATTGGAGCGCTATTAGTGGAAATGCGATTTTACTGGAATTCATAAACCAAGAATTTAGAGGAATATATAATTTTTTTCCATCAATTGATGGATGAGCACCTTGTTCTGATGTAGTATAATACGCATTCGGGTAAGCATTTACTCTACCGTCAGCGTTAGCAGGGTCATTTAAATTTGTTTCGTGACCTGTCATTTTATCAAATAACCTTTGTTTCTTTTCATCATAATCTCGTTTAACTATATTTTTAATATAAGAACCATTAAATTTTTGTAATGTTTGCCCTCCACAAGTTACAGATATTTCTTTAATCATTTCACAACCAATATTATCTATCCATTTAAAATCATAACCAGCCCAAACATCTTCTGCTCCTTGGGGTGGATAAATTGGACTCCATATTGTAGGTAGAGTAACCACTAAAAAAGAGTTCATTAACAGATCTCCGTATCTTGGTACTTTAAATTGAAAGTGCGATTCTTCAGCATATCTTAATGTTCGTAACCCTTCATAATCAATGCGAAATTTTTGCATTCCAAAATTTGTATATTTGCTATACTTTGCTTTAAAAAATGTTTTGGTTGGGTTACCATTCAAAATTATATTTTCATTTCCATTTGCAACCAAGTTTAATAATCCACCAGCCATAAATGTATATATATTCTTATTTTTATATTTTATTTATAAGACAACTAATATATAATATATGTTTATATACATGACATATATTATGAAAAAGAATTTTGATATTAATATTTTAACAACTTTTTTACAAAATACATCATTATATGATAACAAAAAAAAATGTTTCATTTTTAATAATGAAAGTTATAAAAAGGGACAGTTGAATAATGATATTGATAATTTTTTATTAATTGTAAAGGATTATTATATTAAACAAAAACAAATATATTTAGAAAGGACAATAAATTATAAAAGATTTTTAACTATTATTAGACAAATATGTAAATCACAAAATATACATATTGAAAATAAAATTAACTATGCTAAATCAACATATGAAATAATTTACTTTATTTACTACAATATGAATGAATTAAATATATCATAACATATATTTATGCATTTATTTGAAATACCTTTTGAAATTTTTGACTTAATAAATTTCTACCTGTAATAATATTTTCGGTTGATTCACTTGCAAACCAAGCAAATGTGTTTCTCTTCAATATCTCATTTAATGGAATATGTAAACAATACATATCATTCTTCATATTGATATCTGGTTGTTCGCTAAATAAATCTTCTAACATTATTACTTTATTATCTGTTGTTTTTGTTCCTATATTTGTTCCTTCTACAACATTCATTTTTGTATCAATCGCCAACGAATAACATAATTTTTCAAAATGCCCAGTAAAAGTATTTTCACTAAACAACATATTTTTTATATCTTGCCCCCAATAATAAATTAGTTCCTCTAAATAGATATCGCCTTTTTTACAACCAAAGAATAAATGATTAGGGAGTAATGATATTTGATTTGATAAATTTCCCTTACTTAATGTTTCTATAGAAAACATCTTGGACACATTTTCTTTATATAATCCTTTAAACGATTTGAAACATAATGTCGAGCAAGGAATAAACATACCACCAAAATAAAACAATAGTTTTAACATTCCTAAAATTCTAAATTTCTCCTTCTCTGTATCACCTACCTTTACCATATCCACATTCCATTCAGGAATTAATTTACCGAATGTATTATCGTCAATTAAACAAATATGAAAATCTGTTGCATTTTGTTCAATAATACTCTTAATTGTTAAATATATATAGGGTTGATTTATTTCATTATTCGTTCTTGAAAAAAAACTTTCCCAGTTTCTTGAATTTTTTTCAAATGGTAAATGAACCCATAATATTGGTTTACTTGTTTTTGCTAATTGTGTTTCATCAATTAATACTTTTCTCATAAATTTACTTTGCTCATCATCATAATCGTACGTTTCCATTAATCGTTTATCCTTTTTTCTTGAATATAATGTACCACATACTATAACAATAAATAATGCCCCTAATGATATATTTATTCTTTCCATATTTTTGTATATACTAACTATATACTAACTATATACAAAAATATCGCTTAACTCTATTATTTTTTAAATTTTTTATTAACTATTATTTATTGCCTAATAATTTTATTGACCCCCAAAACATAGCGGTATTATTATTATTTTTTCGGGTTTGTTCTAATAAATCATACGCTGCTTTATTGGAAATTTCATTATCATTATGTTCCCGCATTCTTAAAATATCAAATGATTCTTGCTCACTTAATGGTTTAGTATTACTTTGATTTCTATCTATTTTTATATCTTGCATATTATTATATTTTTTTACATTTTTATAATCTTGCCCCGAAACTGGTATCAGTGTTTCTTGGAATGCTTGTTTCAAATCGTTATATTGGATACCTGTATTTCCTAATCCACTTGAATAATTATCTATTGTGTTTGAAGATAAATTAGATGAATTCATATTATGACCAACGCTCTGTTCTATATCGGTTTTTCGCACTAAAGCATGTGATTTTTGCTGTTGCTTTATATTATCTATATTATTTGTCATTTGTGTAAAATTATCATTATCATTATTATACATATTATCATCGCTTTTAAACCATTCACCATAACCTTCTCCATTTAATTCTTTTTTATCATAATGTTTATCAAATAAACGATTAAACCAAGAATGAAATTCTTCCTTCTTATTCATCCTATCAATTAATTGTTTATGTTCATTATAATCTTCTTCACTGCCTATATTTTGGTATTTTACATCACCCTTATTTCTCTTTTCTTCATTATTTCTAAATTCAAATACATAATATAACATTTTATATGCCTTTGTATAAAAAAGAAAATATTCTTTTGGTAATTTTGATTTGTCTGGGTGTGTCATTAAAACAACACGCTTTGCTTTTTTTAAATCACTGCTATCAAAATTATAATCTAATTTAAAAAGTTCCAGTATATCATTCAAATTATAATTATCTATATTTAAATCTACCTTATCCATTAGTAGTATAGTATAAATATACTATAAAAATTTAAAGGTTTATCGCTAATATTCAAATATAATTTAAGTTCTATCCCATTCTTCATCAACTAATCCATATTCTATACATTTATCTATTTCCCACCATAAGTCGTGCTTTAGAATTTCATCTAACTTCTTCTTTGGTATATTTGTATGTTCTTTGTAAATATCTAATATCTTTTTCATTATCAACTTATTATTTGCGTGGTTATCTTCAAGTTCACACATTTTACCCCACGAACCAGCAGATAATTGATGTATCAACATATATGAATTAGGTCTCATATATCGCTTAATACCAACTACACTCATCAATGTTCCTGCAGACGCAGTAGCCCCTTCAATTACAGTATATACTGGCACCTTACAACCTTTTATTACATCAATCGCTGTAAGTGCATCAAACACAGAACCACCAAATGAATTTATATGTAAAAATATTGGAATATCTTCTAAAGATAACTTATGAGCAGTTGTTATATTTTCGATTTCACAACTTCTAATTAGTTCAACTAAAGTAAAAATACTATTTCTGTTAACCTCTGAATGAAAGTATATATGATTTTTATCTCTTATTATTTTTGTTGACCCAATATCGTTTTCATCTTTTTTTTCATCTTTATCTTTATCCTCATCTTTATTAGCAATTTCCTTTTTTCCGCTACTTCGTGTGTTATACGGTGGTGTATATTTTAACATTATGTATATATAATGGTAAAATATTTATATTGATTTACATATTTGATTTGAAAAAATTTGTAATCATTTGTTCATCTGTACCACTCACACTATCATCTGGAATATATGATTCATTCTCTTCATTATAAAATAAAATAACGGGAACGCCTTGAATCATTCTTTTCGATTTTAACATAGCAAATAAGTCGATACTTTCATCAATATCTATTTCAATATATGGAATATTATTTTCTGTTAATTTATTAAACCATTCTTTTACAAAAGGCGCAATCTGTTGGCAAGGTTTACACCACGTTGCAGTTAATTTAACAAAAATTGGGGTATCTAACGATTTAATTAAATCAACAAATGTTTTTCGATCAAACGTCATATAAAATATATATATTGATATATTTTTATATATATATATTTTTATAATGAATTATTTATCAACACCCCCATACAAAATAAATTCAAAAATATCTGCACTATATTGGAAAACAGAATATAATTCAAACTTCATTTCGGTAGAAAATAATACACAAATATCAAAGAAAGGCAAACAGATACAAATAAAAAAACCGTTTAGTCAATATAAAGTATGATAAGTAATATTTTCACATCAATTTAATTTACTATTTTAATTTTAGTAAATTAAATCTTTCGTTTGCCATCTGGTATTGTACACTCCCGGGTTTCCACGTTTTTTCTCTAATATAAGAGCAATATTTCATAACAAGTAATTTTAACATAATAAATTTAAATATACCATTTTTATACACGCTTCGTTTTATAAGCAACATATTAACTTCATCTCCATCTCCAAAGAGTTCAATAGCCTGCTGTGGCGCATGCAAAAGTTGCTTTAATCGTGTGGATTGTTGCGCCTCTTCAATAGACATCACTTCAATATCAACAATATTTGTATCAAACCCGATGACCTTTTTAACAGTATTATAAGAGTAAATAGGTTTTATGTTTGAAACAAATTCGGGAGCAAAATCATAATGATACCATTTGTCTTTATCGGTATCGAATTTTAACTTGTTTGGTTTAAATTTAACATATTCATGGTATAGTAATATACCAGATCTGGATCTCGATCTTACATTTTCGTTCGATTTCGCCCATGCATACCCATTTTGATCTGTTTCGGCGTTGATCAGTTTTTTAACCCGACTACCAATTATTTCACACATTTTATTTGTCATTTTATTTATTTTGTTTCTAATGTAAAAAATAGAAAAAAAACATCAATTTTTTTATTAATAAAAATATATAAATATAAATGAAATTATATTCATAATGGAAAAAAATATTTTTGAAAAAATTAGAGATGGGGAAGAAAAAGCGGATATTGAAGATAATATGACTAGTAATATCTATGTATGTTTATTTAACTTAATTGCTTCAAATACAAATGAAATAGTACCAGTATCAAAAATTAAATATAATTCTCCAATGTTTGGAATAATTAAAAAATATTTTATATCAGAAATTACTATAAAAGATTTAATAAATGAAACATCTAAATTGGAATTTACAATGTTAAGAAATTATAATTTTCCCATAAATGAATATAATTATTCTGGAAAAATAATTCCTTATGAAAAAAAATGTAATATTATAATTAATAATTTAGATTTTTATGAAAAAGAAAAAATATTATATAATAATTTAATAAATAATAAAATTATTATTTTTAATAGATATTATAAAATATATAAAAAATATGAACATAATAATTTATTTGAACCATATAAGAATGTATTAATTCCTTATGCTTATGACAATAAAGAATATAAAGAATATAAAAAATATAAAATTATAAATATTACTCAAAAAAGTAGAGGCCATCAAAATTCATTTACTATTAAATGTAATAAATCAGAAGTAATTATAGTCTATAAATTAACTGAAATAATACTGGAAAAAATGGATGAGAATATTGATGAATTCATTTACAATATGTAGTGAAAACTAAGTTACTTCTCTTTAATTTGTTTTAATTAATAAAAATATATAAATATAAATGAAATTATATTGATATAAATATGATTTTTATATCATTATAATGAGTGATAATACTGATAATACTGATAATACAGATAAAGCGTCTATCCCTGGTCGATCGGAAGTACGCGAAGATGGTACCATAATAGAACCAATACCTTCTTATATTCGCGATTATATAAGACCCGGGTTTGGCTGCGACTTTTCCCGTATTGACAAACTCACGGTAGAAATAAAAAATAGAAGGATAAAAAGTGATGCGGAAATTAAAATGTATGCGGCCAATTACCGCATAATGCGAATATTGTGTGATGCAGCAGAAAGAAAAGCGGAAAAAGAATCTTGCCGTCCAGGGTGTTACGGTGCAAAACAAAAATTTGAAGAAACCCTTGACAATATGTTTTCGTGTGATTTTAAATCTGATAATGAAGAAGATGAAGAAGATAGTGAGAACAGTGAAGATGGAAAAGATTGTATAAATGTCGTGGTAGAAAAACCCAACATTGAAAAGGAGGACTTGGATGCAGATAGGGTCACGGATAGTGGAGAAATAGATGCATCAGGAAATAAAATACACGTATATTCATTTGCGTTGAGACCACAAGGTTCAGTATCACAAAAAGATCAAATTGCAAAATTACATAAACCTTTCAAGAAAAATAAAAAACCTTTTAAGAAAAAATGAGATTAAATGTTTTAAAATAAATGTTTGTTACCGCGATTGTGCCCCTTAAATGTTGTGTTTTTTCCCCGACGCTCTATTTGTTTTTTGCAAGATTTTATGTAATTACTTGAAGGTCTCAATCTGTCTTCTTTGTCGCTCACACCGTCTTCAAATTTTTCGGTATCCAGTATGTTATTTATTCGGTCAACGGTTGAACCCTTGGTCGAATCCCAATAACCCTCGCCGTGGTTGCTCCTCCTCAATACGCCCATATCACATATATCAGGTTCAGTGTGTCTCATTTCTCTATATGTGAGTTCGTGTGAAACAGAATTGGTGAACCCCGAACCTATTTTAGGTTGATAACTATTGCGCGCGTGGTATGGACAGTAGGAATTTTGTAAATGCGAGCAATTGGTTTTTGCATTAGCAATGAAATTATCTTCTTCTGACTTCTTGTTATGCGCGCGATGTTGGTGGTGTACCAGGGTTTTTAACCGTTTGTTTTCACCAGGTCGTCTGAATAAATTTTTATTTGTTTCGTCTGTGTTTTTTTTGAATGATTTGCCCATTTTTATAATATTATTAATATTATAAAATATTTAAATGATTTTAAATCAATTTTTTTTCATTTTTTTTTAAATTGATTTAAAATAATACTATATTTTTTAGTTTAAATCAAATGATCCCTAATATTATAATATATATCGGAATAGGTTCTGTGTGTTGTTTTATTGTGTATAACACACTTCTGTATCCGCAAGAGGGTAGTCGTTGTTGTCACGGATGCTATAAAAATTGCAATCGTTGTTGTCACGGATGCTATAAAAATTGCAATCGTTGTTGTGATGAAAATTACTATTCTTGTTGTTCAGCTTCTGAATTCTGCATAAAATGTTATTGGAATAAAATGACCTGTTATATGTGTGGAACCCCCTATAAGGGGGCAGAAAATGATAAAAATGATAAAAATGATAAAAATGATAAAAATGATGATGATGATGATGATGATGATGATGATGATGATGATGATGATGATGATGATGATGATGATGATGATGATGATGATGATGATAAAAATGATAAAAATGATAATAATGATAAAAATGATGATGATGATGATGATGATGATGATGATGATGATGATGATGATGATGATGATGATGATGATGATGATGATGATAAAAATGATAAAAATGATAAAAATGATAAAAATGATAATCTTGATAAATTTCTCGCGATGATAAAATACTCGCCTTGACGAAAATATAAACTTTAAATAAAACATAAAAAAAAAATTGATTTAAAATATTTTTATATTTTTTTGTTAATTAAATAATTATGTCAGTTGAAGAGGGTTGCTGTTGTTTATATAGCACGTATATTATACCCTCTCCTATGTGTGGTATTATATGGGGAGTTAATTGTTGCCTATTCTGGAGTTATGTAGCTCGTTCAGCTCTCAACAATGACAGTGATGAAGGCAAGCGACGCCGTGAAGATTGCGGTCATTGTTGTGATGAAAATTATTTTAATAGTTGTTGTATGTGTACTTATTATTCAGTTCAACCTACACCCCATAGTTGTTGTTGTTCCCAGTCACTCAAGGTGCACTACCCATTTCTGGAAACCAATAAGAAAACCATAACACGTACTCCACTAAAATCTTGTTGGAATAAAATGACCTGTTATATGTGTGGAACCCCCTATAAGCCCTCCGAAAAATATAAAGATTTAAAAGAAATTGAACCTGATTATTATCACGGATGTTATAAAAATTGCAATCGTTGTTGTGATGAAAATTACTATTCTGCTTATTGTTTCCGGTCGTGTTGTTGGTATCAGCGTCTTAAAGAGGACAACGTATCTGTAAGAAACAATGTGGTCTACAATTGGTCTACTCCGCTAAAAAAATGTTGGAATAAAATGACCTGTTATATGTGTGGAACCCCCTATAAGGTTAGTGACCCCCAAAAATATAAAAAATTAATAGAAAAATATAAAAAATTAAAAGAAAAATATAAATATGATAATGAAATCAATATCCACCTCTATGATGACGATGATAAAAATGATACTACCAATAGTAGCAGTGATAACGATGATAATAAAAATGATAACATACTCGCCTTGACGAAAATATAAACTATAATAAAATTATAAAAAAATAAAAATTAGAACAATGGTTAAACATTACATTTAAATGTCCTTTATGTCAAAATAATATTTTTTAAATATATTCCATCTATGTTTTTATTTGTTTTTTATTATTGGTTGGATCTTTTCTAATTAATTTTGGAACAAAGAAGCACGGTTGTTCCCAGAGGTGGGGATTTTCCTCGTATTTTTTTTTGCATTCATCATATTTAAGTCGGCGCCTAATTCCAGCGAACTCTTTATCAAGCTCTTTAATTCTTTTGCGTTCCTTCTCCTCTTTCCTTTCTACATACCTTCTATACTGTGTGAAAGGCCAAATATTATTCCATACATATTCAGACTTATAATATATCGATCTAAAACCAGAAGAATATTGATCGTTGAACCTGTCATTTAAAGCAGGCAGTGTAGCAGGTACAGAAGAAGGAGGAGCAGAAGGAGCAGGAGCAAGTTCAGAAGGAGTAGGAGCAAGTTCAGAAGGAGTAGGAGCAAGTTCAGAAGGAGCAGAAGGAGGAGCAGAAGGAAGAGGAGCAGGTTCAGAAGGAGGAGCAAAAGAAGGAGGAGGGGCAAGTTTAGAAGGAGGAGCAGAAGGAGCAATAATTTTTGATGGAAGAGGAGCAGGATAAGGATAAGGAAGAGCAATAGCAGCAGGAGCAATAGCAGCAGTATTATTATTTACATAATCGTTATCATCATTATATTTAGTATCATCATTATGTTTAGTATCATTAATGTTATTAGTAGTGTTAGTAGTGTTATTACAAGCATTCAAACTACAACCAGATCCCTTACATTTCCATAAACAAGTAAAAGCTAATATTATTATTAAAGCTATTGCAATCAATAATACTACATTGTCGTTAGATAATGAGAGGGATAATATATTATCATCTTCTTTTTTTAATAATATAGATGACGGTATGCTTGTTGGATATAGTGTAGGCGATGTTGGTATAGAAGTTGGTATAGGAGTTGGTCTTAATGTAGGTATAGAACTAGGTATTGAAGTGCTTGGTATAGAAGTTGGTATAGTGCTAGGAACGACAGAGGGAACATTCGTAGGAATACAAGTAGGAATGGAAGTCGGGTATGACGTGCTAGGTATAGAACTTGGCATTGAAGAACTGGGCATAGAAGTTGGAGCTGATGAGGGTATTGAAGTAGGGTGTGAGGTTGGTGCCGCTGTAAATATACCGGGTGTATAGATTTGGTTGATTATATCATTGTCAATAACATCATATAATGAATATCTACCAAAATATAAATAACTATCTATAAATTTTACATTAATATAAATAATATTATTGGGATTATTATTATACATCTTATATGCATTTCCATATAAATCATATGGCATTTTTTTTCCTAATACAGTGTAATTGAAATAGGAATATTCTGTATTTATTGTTGTTGTTGACGTATAATCATTGGGGTTCGCATCATCAGTTGTTATCATATAATAATTATCATTTTTTTTCATGATATCTAACTCTGCGTGCTTCTTCCATATTGGATAGTATGGTTTTAATAGTAAAATACCGAAATCGGTTTCTGATGTGTATAAGAGTTGTCTATTTGTATTATAGTGTCTTATTCCCCATATATT
>Ga0233426_10002634_pt1 | contig 14793 bp, 11 predicted proteins | sample SI_118_April2016_6_FD_179875 | JGI IMG/M metagenome (GOLD analysis project Ga0233426, IMG submission 179875) | Seawater microbial communities from Saanich Inlet, British Columbia, Canada - SI_118_April2016_10_MG | ecosystem: Environmental > Aquatic > Marine > Inlet | place: Canada: British... | reverse complement strand
CCAATAGGTGATCGATTTTAAAAATAAAAAAACCTAATTACATTGAGTCTACAAGGTAATCAGGTTTTTTTAATTTATTTTGGTGACGTATTCAGGTAACTCCTAAGGAACCTGCACCCGTTTGCTTTATTTCTGTCTGGTACGTGTATGCGGTGGATTCCTGCTTTGTACTGAGTGATCCTGGCATTTTATTAACCATTCTACATCTGCCTAATTACCGCGGCTCCCACTGCCTACGTACCCCGGCTTGTCCGGGTTATCTCTCTCAACTGGCAGAGATGCCCAGGACTTGCCGTGGCACGTAGTTGGTAGGTTGGGTCCAAATGGACATAACCTAAATATTATCAAGGTACAAACAAAGATATCTGTTTCTCAGGCGGGGCATAGAAAATCTGGGCTTGGGCGCTTGCTTTCTTATAAACCCCGTTCACCCTGAGCACGCATAACGTGCAGCTCGACGGGCTCGAAGGGTCCAACCAAGCTACCGGTGAAAGAACGCCTCTTGTAAATACACATACAATACTGATATAAATACCGGGTATAGTTAGGACAACATAACCATTCTATAAAAGGATTTGCTAATGAACATTGCTGCCCTAAATGAAGGTGGTATTGAAACGAGAGTAGCTATCTCCCCTCAGTCTATCAAGCAATTTTTAAAATTAGACTTAGAGGTATTAATAGAATCAAACGCTGGAAAAAAAGCAGGGTTTAGTGACGAAGATTATAAGCTTGCTAAAGCTGAAATCATATCCAGCAGAAAAACCATACTAAGAGATACATCTATATTGGTTACCATAGATGAACCCTTCGTTGAAGATATTTCAGACTTACCTCCTGAGTCATTACTCATCACCCAGATTGATGATGACGAACAACACCCTACTATTAAATGGTGTCTAAAACACCGCGTCAGCCTTTTTTCTATGAACTTAATTCCCAGAATATCTAGAGCGCAAAGCATGGATAGTTTATCTTCCCAAGCCAATCTCGCCGGCTATCGCGCGGTAATAGAAGGTGTGCGCCACTTTAATCGCGCTGTACCTATGATGATGACAGCAGCTGGCATGATTCATCCTGCAAAGGTGCTCGTATTAGGGGCTGGTGTTGCAGGCTTACAAGCCATTGCAACTGCAAAAAGGCTGGGGGCTGTTGTTTATGCATTTGATGTACGGCGAGCTGCGAAAGAACAAGTTGAAAGCCTTGGCGCTGAATTTATAGAAGTATCTGACGAGCCTGATGCTGAGACTAAATCAGGCTACGCAGGAGAAGTAAGTGATGCTTACAAACATAAACAAGCAGCACTCATAGACGAGTACGCACGAATAGCTGACATTGTGATTTCTACAGCCCTTATCCCCGGAAGAAAAGCACCCATCCTTTTAAAAGAAGACACCGTATCAGGCATGAAGCCAGGCTCTGTCGTAGTCGATTTAGCGACTTCAAAAGGTGGAAACTGTGAACTAAGTGTCGCTGATGAAGTTATCAAACATAAAGAAGTAACGATTGTGGGATACAGTCATCTAGCAAGACTGGTAGCAGCAACTGCCAGTGATTTGTACGCACACAACGTCGCCAATTTATTAAGCCTACTTATCCCAACGTCAGGGAAACTTGAGTTTAATGAAGAAGACGACATTCTTAAAAATGCCCTGCTCTGCCATGACGGCCAATATCACCCATTTCAATTCGGTAAGGACACCTAGACATGAACACCATCAATACATTAGCCAACCCCTATGTAGCCATATTAACGGTATTCGTTTTAGCCTGTTTTGTTGGGTATTATGTGGTTTGGAAAGTCACACCAGCCCTACATACGCCATTAATGTCTGTGACCAATGCTATCTCTAGTATCATCGTGCTCGGTGCAATCATAGCTACTGGTGTTCAAATGACAGGCGCTGTGACCTTGCTGGGGGGCATTGCTATATTCATAACATCAATCAATATTTTTGGTGGCTTTGTAGTTACACATCGAATGCTAGCCATGTATAAAAAATAACGTCTAAATCTAAAAGTAGGCATTTATCACAGGAATTAGTAAGTTCTAGAGAACAAGGACGAGAAAACCATGAATACGGCCATATCATTTTTATACTTAATCGCTGCAATCTGTTTCATCCTAGCTTTAAAAGGGTTAGCAAGCCCTGCTAGTGCTAGAAAAGGAAATTGGCTCGGCATCATTGGCATGATCATTGCCGTAGCTGCAACCATGATGATGCCTTTTATACATAATCATATTTTATTATTCAGTCTAATTATCGCAGGCGGTGCTATTGGCTCCATCATTGCTCGTACCATTAATATGACAGCCATTCCTCAACTTGTTGCAGGGTTTCACTCTCTTGTCGGCATGGCCGCTGTACTGGTTGCTTTTTGTGCTTTCCTGGCTCCTGAGTCTTTCTCTATTGGTATGCCCGGGCAAATCGCCACGGCAAGTCTTGTTGAAATGAGCCTAGGTCTCATCATAGGTGCCATCACCTTTTCCGGCTCCGTTATTGCCTTTTTAAAACTGCAAGGGATTATGTCCGGAAAGCCACTTCGGTTTGGTGGTCAGGCCCCTTTAAATTTGTTAATCGCGCTAGCCATACTAGGGGTGCTGATATTGTTCGTGATGCAGCAGTCCTTTAACACACTTATTACGCTTGCAGCATTGTCATTTTTAATTGGGTTATTGCTTATTGTGCCTATTGGTGGCGCTGATATGCCCGTCGTTATATCTATGCTAAATTCCTACTCTGGATGGGCTGCAGCAGGCATTGGCTTTACCCTGAGTAATCACTTGCTGGTCATAACAGGTGCTTTAGTTGGCGCTAGTGGTGCAATATTAAGTTACATCATGTGTAAAGGAATGAATCGCTCGATTTTCAATGTCATCTTTGGGGGTATTAAATCAACCTCTAGCGAGGATGACTCAACCCACGAGCAACAAGCCAGTGTTCAGCAAGCAAACGGTGATGACGCTGCATTTCTTCTTAATAATGCTAATGACATTATCATCATTCCTGGATATGGCATGGCTGTGGCGCATGCTCAACATGCCGTAAAAGAACTGGTTGATGCATTAGAGGCCAAGGGAAAAAAAGTACGGTTTGCGATACATCCAGTCGCAGGTAGAATGCCTGGACATATGAATGTGCTATTAGCAGAAGCAAACATCCCCTATGACAAAGTGTTTGAACAAAGCGAGATAAATCGTGATTTTCAAACAGCAGATGTAGCTTTAGTTGTTGGCGCGAATGACATCACCAACCCCGCTGCCAAAACCGACCCCAGTTCACCTATTTATGGCATGCCTGTCTTGGATGTAGAAAAAGCAAAACACGTATTGTTTGTTAAACGAAGCTTATCTCCAGGTTATGCTGGTGTTGATAATGCCCTATTTCATAAAGATAATACATATATGTTGTTTGGTGATGCAAAAGAGATGGTTGAAGCGGTAGCCAAAGCTTTAGACGAAAACTAACATTTAGGCTTAACGATTAACAACTGCTGTAATATTCAACAGAAATATCATATAATCCCCCAATTTATCAATGGGTTGTTTTATTATGAGTCAATATTTTATTACTTATGGTGTTATGGATACAGAAGCTGGTGCAAACCCATTTGGCCATGCATTTTTGTTGTTTTCAAAGCAAAACCAAGACAAAGGTCCCATAGAAGTGGTCGACTCCTTAGGCCATTACAGCCAACCGACTACCACAACAAATCTCTTAGTGAAAAGCTTAAAAAGAAAGCTTGGTTTAAGTGTTGATCTACAAGATACGCATGGCGTTTTAAAAAAAGAGGCCATGCGGGATTTGGATGGCAGTGGCTTGAGAGGCATCAGCATTGAAGTACCTGAGGAAAAATTTAATACAATTCACAACGACTGGAATGATACGTTAGTTGAAGAACAAACAGTCGTTGATGAGTTAAATGGAAAATTAAAAGAAAATGATCTAGAGCCCACTGGCCCCAACCGTCTTATACTTGAGCAAGAATTAGCAAGAGAAGCCAAAAGAGAGCTTAGGCTTAAACGATTTCATCTGGCATTAAAGCTTACATTTACAGGGATCGATAGCAGTGAGTCGTACATGTGTAAGGATAGAGCGCTGGATGTACTGCTTAAGCATCATCTAATTGATAATAAAACAAAAGAGGCTATATACGCTTCCAAATTTCAGCATACCTTCCCTCGTTTTAGCGCATTATATCTCCCGCCTATCAGGCTATTAAGTAAAGGTGACTTAGCCTCCCATAAATCAGCGCGCACCGGCGAAGTGTATCGCTACAGCAACTGGGAAAATAATCAACTGTACTGGGCAACCCCTATTCAAACGCTAAGCGAGAATGATGATTTAGACAACCGACGAACTGTCCAGCAACTTCATGATAAATTAAAGGCAACCCTTAATGGCTTGCGTGATGCTGAAATAAAAATTTTAAACAAAATTGAAACCCCTAGAGATAAAATTGAAGGTGATTTTCAAGAGCAACTACCTAAATATACTCAACTTTTAAATAGCGTCAAACAAGTCAGTGAGAAATTCTGTAACGTCAATGATAACAACAACCCAGAAACGCTAAACGCATTACTTTTAGAGGCTGATGCAGTTTTAGCCATTTCAAAATTCACTCTAAATCCCGATGCTACAAACTATAGTTTCATGGCAAGAGCCATTAACGATGCTTTGATGCAACATGCATTAATTGGTGTCGTTGCCATATCTGCAATGATAGCCTTAGTGAACGTTACACCAGTTGTAGTATTAGCAGCTGGAGCAGCTTCTCTTTACAGTGCCCGTAATGCATATACCTTCTTCAAAGATGAAGGCATTCATCAGTCTCAACGCCAAATCTACTTGAAACATATTCAAAACCAGGCTCAAGAAACGAAGACAACTGCTATGATTGCATAATTAGCTTAGTTTTCACACAACCAAAGAGCAACATGGGTTTAAAATTGCCAAAAAGAGATTTTTTAGTGCGGCATTGTTAACAAACTGTTCTATTTTCAAAGCATTTATGTATATACTAGTTAGGATGTATAATCTTCATGGAAGGAGATCAGTGGTTAGACGGATATATTTGGGTGAACTTTCACTCTCCTGGATATTTTCTCCTGTCATAACCATAAGTTCTGTATAGATAGTAAGTCCTAATTATTAATTAACTAGCGTTATATGAGGAGAACATAATGATTCGATCGATAAAATTAGCTACATTTTTGGTGATTGGACTAGTTTCAACATCTACCTTTTCACTTCAACCTTTAGAATTAAAACCCAATATGTCCATCGACTATGACATCCCAGATGGTGAAACAAAAAGCATTGAAAACTTTATGTTTTGGGAAATCAAAGGTAACTGTTATTTCATCAACAAAGATGGTGATAAAAAGGCCGTCCAATCAGACATTTCCAAAACCAATCAAATGGTGACATTAGCAGCAACGGGGGCGACCTCTAAGAAAGTAACCGTAAACAATAGCATTGTGCTCACCAAAGGTGTAAGCGAAGAAATGGAGCTCCAACAACATCAAAACATCTCCATAGCAGCCGAAAGCGGTGCTAAATTCACCCTTACCAACAAATCAGGCTATAACATATTAGCCATCTGCGCCACAGCCTAAATGCCCCCACCAGACTTAAACTAACACCTCTATACCGTAGCCTGGCTGCTTGCAGCCAGGACATAACGTCCATTTGAACCCCGATCCCAGATGCAAGCACCCTGACAACCTGTCATGGATGCAAAAGCACTTAGTGATCCTAGTATTTAATTTGCAAGCATACATCTACTATGTCAGGTCTGCGAAACCACTGAAGAATACTGGCATTTAATTAACCAACCTACATATGTCTACCTACCCCGGCTTGTCAGGGGTATCTCTCTCACCTGGCAGAAATGCCCCGGACAAGCAGTAGAACGTACCTTATGGTTGCGTCGAAACTGACCCAACGTACATTTTATCAAGACACAAACAAAAATTTCTGTTTCTTAGGCGGGGCATAGAAATTCTGGCCTCTCTTAGCTCAGAGCCAGCCGAAATAGAGGAGCTGGATGGTCTATTAAATACCAGGGGCACTCAGTGCAAAAGCAGACATCTAAACCACAATCGCAAATAAGCAAGTACCTAGCCTCGTTCCAGTTTTTACTGATTACGAAAAGAATATCAGTTGGTGAAGCCACTCTTCAATACACACCACCGTAAATCCCTTTGGTTTTCAATAAATGAATCAAGTTGCCCCATTTGTTGTGTTTTGTACTAAAATTAAAATCAAATGGCACGTGGCTGGAGAAACAGATGAAAAAACAAATATACTTAAAAATATCTCCAAAATAATAACCAATTTATAACCATTCAGTATTGGAGATATGCACTTAACTATCTTTTGTAATAATACTTTAAAATAAGCCCACCCTAGAAGACAAAATTTAGCACAACTTAAAACTTTAGAAGAGCAATCCAAGAACCTACTAGCACTTGCCAAAGCCAACCAAACGATCGTAGATACCCTGACAAATGGCGCAAAACACTTTTTATCATTTGGTATGGCAGCTAAAGCTTTGGATATTAATGTCAAATATAAAAAATTGAGCATAGAACAAAGACTTGAAGTTGCTAGTTTCCCAAACAAAAATGATAGTGCGAAAACTTACACTGATGCGCTTGATAAAGACAGAGGGCTTTTTGGTAAAGTATTTGGCTTTTTTAAAAGAGAAGACAAACGAAGTTCTGAGCTTAGAGAGTCACTAAATGACAAGACACAAGAACCACCCACAACACCAGGTGCAGGGTCTGGCGTTGGAGGTGGTAGTGGCGATAAGTACTAATGCTCCCTAGTAGCCGAAAACACCACCTCCGGAAACCGCTCCTCAGCCATGGTAAGGTTCACCCGGGTTGGGGCTAGGTAGGTTAGCGTATCACTGCCATCTAACGCCAAATTATCAAACGCTTTTTTACGAAGCTCAGCCATTGCCTTCTCATCATCAGAGGTAACCCAACGAGCACATGAAATACTTGCCGCTTCATAAATACAATCAACCTTATACTCATGCTTTAAACGATGAGCCACCACATCAAACTGCAATACACCAACAGCACCCAAAATGAGATCATTGCTATTAAGCGGCCTGAATACTTGGGTTGCACCCTCTTCTGATAGCTCAATCAAGCCCTTAATTAAGGCTTTACTTTTAAGCGGGTCTTTTAATCTAACCGAACGAAAGAGCTCTGGCGCAAAATTAGGGATACCTGTAAATTTTAACACCTCACCTTGCGTAAACGTGTCACCAATACGAATGGTGCCGTGATTGTGTAAGCCAATGATATCACCTGGAAGTGCGAACTCAGTATGCGCCCTATCTCCAGCCATAAAGGTTAACGCGTTTGAAATTGTTACATCTTTACCTAATCGCAAATGCTTAAGCTTCATGCCTTTTTTAAATTTGCCGGAACACACCCTAAGAAATGCAATACGGTCACGATGCTTAGGATCCATGTTGGCTTGGATTTTGAATACAAAGCCACTAAAATCAGACTCATCTGCTGATACTTTACGTTCAATCGCCTCACGCTTTTGTGGTCCCGGCGCGTATTCTGCAAAATCATCTAATAACGCTTTGATACCGAAGTTATTAATGGCCGAACCAAAATAAACAGGTGTAAGCGTACCATTCAAATAAGCATCCTTATCAAACTCATGTGACGCACCTTTAACCAAATCAATTTCATCACGAAGCTCATTAGCAGCATCTCCCAATGCTTCATCAAGCTCAGGGTTGTCCAAGCCTTTTATAGCTCTTGCTTGTTGAGCTTCGGCGTTATGACCTGATTGAAAAAGAAAAACAGTATCTAGATATAGATGATAAATACCTTTAAAGCGCTTACCCATGCCAACAGACCAGGTTACTGGGGCGCATTGTATGCCTAATACCGTCTCAACTTCGTCTAACAACTCAATTGGCTCACGCCCTTCCCTATCGAGCTTGTTGATAAACGTCATAATAGGCGTATCACGCAAGCGACACACTTCCATTAACTTAACCGTTCTATCCTCAACGCCTTTGGCAACATCAATGACCATCAAGGCTGAGTCAACGGCTGTAAGTGTACGATACGTATCCTCAGAAAAGTCTTCATGGCCTGGTGTATCTAGGAGATTCATCACATGCTGATTATGCACAAACTGCATCACAGAGGTGGTAACCGATATTCCCCGCTCTTGCTCCATTTTCATCCAGTCAGAGGTCGCATGACGAGAGGCCTTACGCCCTTTAACGGTACCTGCCATTTGAATAGCACCGCCGAATAACAACAATTTTTCAGTAACGGTCGTTTTACCGGCATCAGGGTGAGAGATGATGGCAAACGTGCGCCTTTTAGTAAAATCTTGATAAAATTCAGCCATAAAACACCTAACACTACGTGACACACCAAACAAACAATGGGGCGGCACTGCTGCAACAAAAAAACCCTGGCTGCATGCAGCCAGGCTACGAAAAAACCAACTGTACTTGTCATGCCTGCGAAAGCGGGCATCTAAATCAAACCCACTCGTAGCCTGGTTGCTCGCAACCAAGATCACCACAATATCAATCAAACCCAAACAGCAAGCGCCACAATATAGGTAGATTCCTGCTTTCGCACCGAGGAATCCTAGCATTTAATTAACCATCCTACATCTGCCTACGTGCCCCGGCTTGACCAGAGCATCTCCCTAACCTGACAGAGATTCCCCGGTCAAGCCGGGGCACGTAGCTGGGAGGCTACGAAACAACTAACTGTACTTGTCATGCCTGCGAAAGCAGGCATCTAAATCAAACCCACTCGTAGCCTGGTTGATCGCAACCAGGATCACCACAATATCAATCAAACCTATTCATAGCCTGGTTGCTCGCAACCAAGATCACCACAATATCAATCAAACCCAAACAGCAAGCGCCACAACATAGGTAGATTCCTACTTTCGCACCGAAGAATCCTAGCATTTAATTAACCATCCTACATCTACCTACGTGCCCCGGCTTGACCAGAGCATCTCCCTAACCTGACAGAGATGCCCCGGTCAAGCCGGGGCACGTAGCTGGGAGGCTACGAAACAACTAACTGTACTTGTCATGCCTGCGAAAGCAGGCATCTAAATCAAACCCACTCGCAACCAGGATCACCACAATATCAATCAAACCTAATCGTAACCTGGTTGCTCGCAACCAAGATCACCACAATATCAATCAAACCCAAACAGCAAGCGCCACAATATAGGTAGATTCCTGCTTTCGCACCGAGGAATCCTAGCATTTAATTAACCATCCTACATCTACCTACGTGCCCCGGCTTGACCAGAGCATCCCCCTAACCTGACAGAGATGCCCCAATCAAGCCGGGGCACGTAGCTTATCATATATTGCCATGATCAATCGGTGCTTTCGCAAGAATGAGCATGGAGTAGATTATGCTATTGTAAAGTGGTGTAGTTTAAGGTAAATCCGTAGTGGTGACAAATATAAGGTAACAGCTGTAACCCATGTGCCGTTGCAACTGTTACCTATGTCCCAGGGCTTATACACAAGTAGGAGCACGTAGTATGGAGTATGAGCATATAAAGTACGTAACCTTGATGCAGCAAGGCGTAATCAAGGTTTTCTAAACCCCACATCATATTTAACACGCTAAGTTACATCGGGTTTGGATTATTGACTAATCCAACCCTAACCCACGCGATGTCGCCTCAAAATAAGCCAGTACCTGCTCATCGCTAACAACATCAAGTGTTGCCGGATCCCACTGCGGTGACTTATCTTTATCAACTAATAATGCACGCACGCCTTCATAAAAGTCATGGCCCAGCATAAAGTGGTTAACCAAGTTAAAGTCCATATCCAAACAGCCTTTTAAGACCATGGTAGCGGCTTTTTTCATTTGCAATAAGGTTACACACAAACTTAAAGGCGCCTTACCTTCTAGTTGCGACAAGATAACTTGAGCTTCTTGCGAGTTTATTGACCGCAAGTGAGCATAAATGTCTTTAAGCGTTGCATGTTGAAACGTATCTTTCACTAAACCGAGCTTCTCGTTCGATTCGAAAGTTTCTAGTTGGCGGGAATATTTTTTCAAAATATAATCCACTTGTTGGTGCGGATTATCACCAATATTAGTAGCAACCAGCTCTGCAATGATTTCGTCAATATCATCAGAAGCAACGTTATATTCTACCAACCCCAACAATTGAGCATCATCGGCTTTAATTCTCTGACCGGTTAATGCCAAGTAAGTCCCATACTCATCAGGGCAGCGCGACAACAAATGACTCGCCCCAATATCTGGAAAAAATCCGATGGCGGTCTCCGGCATGGCGCATGAAAAATTCCCAGAGGCCACTCGGTGTGAGCCATGTAGAGAAACACCTACACCACCTCCCATCGTAATGCCATCCATTAGCGCAATGTAAGGCTTTGAAAATGAGTGGATAAAATGGTTCAAACGATACTCGTGCCAGAAAAAGTCCATTTGAATAGCATCTTTCGCAAGGCCTTTTTCATACAACCATCGTACATCACCACCCGCACAAAAAGCCTTACCTTCTGCAGCTTTAATCACCACAGCATGAATAGACGCATCCTGAAGCCATGCAGATAATTGCTCTTGTAGCGCCAAAATCATGGGTAGTGTTAATGCATTTAAAGCTTTGGCTCTGTTTAAAGTAATAAAGCCTATGTGTTGCTCTTGGCTAAATAGCACATCATCGCTCATGCTTACTCCCCAATAAACTCTGCTGGACGTTTTTCTAAAAAGGCACTAACACCTTCAGCTTTATCAAGGGTTGCACACACTTTTGCAAAATGGACAGCCTCAAAGCTCAATGCATCCTCTAAAGCCATATCATACCCTCTATCAATGACTTCCATAGTCCCTTTTATTGCTAAAGGCGCCATAGATAACATAGCAGATAAAATAGATTTACTGGTATCTATCAACGCATCTAACGGTACAACCTGACTAACCAAGCCCCATTGCAGTGCAGTCTCGGCATTAATAAATCGTCCTGTCAAACACAAATCGAGCGCACGGCCTTTACCAACAAGACGCGCTAATCGCTGTGTACCACCATAACCAGGAATGACCCCAAGCTTCACTTCAGGCTGACCAAACTGTGCTTTATCAGAGGCTATACGCATGGTTGCTGACATGGCTAACTCACAACCACCGCCAAAAGCAAAGCCATTAACTGCCGCCAAAGATGGTTTACCTAATGTTTCTAACTCACGGAATACTTTCTGACCAAAGGTTGCAAACTGATATCCTGTTTCAGCATTACACTCCGCTAAGCGGTTAATGTCAGCACCTGCACAAAATGCTTTGCCCTCACCGGTTAATAGCAACGCCTTAACCTTATCATTTGACTTAGCGGCTAGAAATGCGGCTTCTAATTCATTCAGCACCTCGGTACTTAGCGCGTTTAATTTATCGGGGCGATTAAGTGTGATGGTTAATATGCCTTGACTGTCAATGTCTTGTTTAATAATGCTCATGGATAACTCCTCATTCATGATTTAATCAATTGGATACTCTGCATCTAGTGTGATTTTAGCGATGATTTCACGCATAATTTCATTGGTGCCTTCAAGGATTTGGTGCACACGTAAGTCTCTAAAAATTCGCTCTATTTGATAGTCTCTCAAGTAACCGTAGCCACCATGCAACTGCATGGCTTTATCACTGATTTTAAAAGCAACATCGGTTGCCAAACGCTTAGCCATAGCGCAATAGTAAGATACCTTAGGGTCGTCATCATCCAAAGCATTGGCAGCACGATAAACCATTAACCGAGCTGACTCATACTCCGTCATCATATCAGCAAAGTAAAAGCGTAGGGCTTGCATATTGGTGAGTGGGTTACCGAATTGTTTACGCTCCTGCATATATGACTGGGTTAACCGTAAGCATGCTAAAGCGCCACCTAAGGAGCACGCTGCTATATTTATTCGTCCACCGTTCAATGCATTTAAAGCGATTTTAAATCCGCTACCTTCGTCTCCAACCCTGTTGGATATAGGTACTCGACAATTTTCAAAATAGACCATTGCTGTTGGTTGGTTCCGCCACCCCATTTTTTTCTCAGGTGCACCAAATGTTAAACCAGGGGTGTCTTTTTCAACCAAAACACAACTGATACCTTGATGGGTATCATCACCTGTGCGCACCATACAAAGATACACATCACTCACTCCACCACCAGAGATAAACGCCTTTGCACCATTGATGACATAATGATCGCCATCTTTTACAGCCTTGGTTTTTAAAGAAGCGGCATCAGAGCCAGACTCTGGTTCAGTTAAGCAATAACTTGAAAGTGCCTCCATAGAGGTAAGCTTTGGCCCCCAAAGCTTTCTTAATGAATCATCAGCATACCGGTCAACAAGGGATGTCACCATGTTATGAATCGAGAGATAAGCACTTGTGCTCACGCAGCCTGCTGCAAGCTGCTCAAATATAATGGCGCCATCAAGACGTGTGAGCCCCGCCCCACCGATATCTTCACGTGTTACCATGCCAGCCATGCCAAGTTGTGCCGCTTCTTTTAATATATCAATTGGGAAGTGGTGCTCATCATCCCACTTGTCGGCATTCGGGACGAGTTTGTCGCGGGCAAAATCAGCGGCCATGTTTTTAAATGCATTATGCTCATCGCTGAAATTAAAGTGCATGGTACTGACTCCTTGTAAGGTTTCGTTCATCTTATCCAAAATATGAAGGTAGGATGATAACTTTAAAGATGCTATTATTGCCAATTTTTATTGAGTGTGAAAGGGAAAACTAAGCATCATATGGAAACCATAGCATCCAACCAAGTTCAACCAGCCCATATTTTAAAAAGCCTGTATGGCTTTGACTCCTTTCGACCACCTCAGGAAAACATTGTTCATGACATCGTCAATGGTCAAGACTTATTGGTATTAATGCCAACGGGTGGTGGGAAATCGTTATGCTATCAAATCCCCTCCATTGTCCGACGTGGCGTTGGAATTATTGTGTCGCCATTAATTGCACTAATGGAAGACCAAGTCGCAGCCCTTACCTCTCTTGGAATTAAAGCAGCCTATTATAACTCCTCACTGGCCAGTGCTGAAGCAAGAATCGTGCTACAACAGCTTCATAATGATGAATTGGATATGCTATACATTGCTCCTGAGCGCCTTTTAAGCCATGCATTTATAGAGCGACTTCAAGAGTGTGATATTGCCTTATTTGCCATTGATGAAGCCCATTGCATTTCACAATGGGGTCATGATTTTCGCCCGGAATATTCAGCACTTGGTACCCTAAAGTCACAGTTTCCAGAAACACCTATTATTGCGCTCACGGCTACCGCTGATAAGCAAACTCAAAAAGATATTATTCAAAAATTACAGTACAAGCCTAAAGAATATATTGCATCATTCAACAGACCAAACATACATTATCGTGTCGTACCAAAACAAAATCCTTTTAAACAATTGCATACGTTTATCGAAACCATGCCCAACGAGTCAGGTATCATTTATTGTGGTACGCGTTCAGGCGTTGAAATGTTAGCGCTTAAGCTTAAAGACAAGGGAATTAAGGCCAAAGCCTATCATGCAGGCTTACCTTATGAAGAACGGCGAACTGTACAACATCAGTTTCGTCATGATGAGATAGATATAGTTGTTGCAACAATTGCTTTTGGTATGGGCATTGATAAGTCGGATGTTCGCTTTGTTGCGCATTACGACCTTCCTAAGTCAATTGAAAGTTATTATCAAGAAACAGGGCGCGCGGGTCGTGATGGCATGCCAGCCCAAGCACTTCTACTTTATGATCCCGCTGATAGTGCGAGATTGAGGGGGCATATTGCCAACCTAACATCTGAAGCGCAACAACGCATTGAAAGCAGTAAACTAAATCACCTCATTGCATTTGCTGAAGCTACTCATTGTCGCCGTCAAATCTTACTGCGCTATTTTGATGAACGATGTGATGAAGCATGTAACTACTGTGATGTTTGTGATAATCCACCCGAGCTTATTGATGCAACTGTCGATGCGCAAAAGCTATTGTCATGTATATACCGCTTACAACAGAATTTTGGCATGTTACATGTGATAGATGTACTTAGAGGCTCCACTGCGGAAAAAGTGTTAAAAGCAGGCCATGATCGATTATCAACATACGGCATTGGGCGCGAGCATTCCGTAGCATATTGGCGACATTTTTTGTGGCAATTAATACACCGTGATTATTGTTACCAAGACTTAGATAATTTTAATGTCATTAGGTTAACTAAAAAAGCCGTGCCTATTTTAAAAGGTGATGAAACCGTAGAGTTGAGTCTTCCACCTAAAACAATTGAGAAAAAATCAAAGCGTAAAAGCGCTCGTGATGATGTTAACCGTATCAAAAGCGCTATGTTTGAAGCATTACGCGTATTACGCCGCCGATTGGCTGAAGAAGAAGGTAAGCCACCCTTTATGATATTCAGTGATGCAACACTCTATGAAATGGCTGAGCACAAACCACAGACCTTAGATGAGATGCTTAACGTCTCGGGTGTTGGGCAGTATAAGCTTGATTTGTATGGCGTGAAGTTTCTAGAAGCGATTGATGAGGCTAGTTTGGAAGAGGCATAAAGAAATTGTTAGAAATGTATTAATCTACCCTCAAAATTGCCCTTCTCCCACTGGGCTACCCTGTGGACAGATCTCTGTATAAATTCCAACCGTCAAACATTTCATGAAATCGTTTAAGTCCTCTGGCCATGACAATGGGCCCTGGAGGACCTT
>Ga0233426_10002632_pt1 | contig 14806 bp, 11 predicted proteins | sample SI_118_April2016_6_FD_179875 | JGI IMG/M metagenome (GOLD analysis project Ga0233426, IMG submission 179875) | Seawater microbial communities from Saanich Inlet, British Columbia, Canada - SI_118_April2016_10_MG | ecosystem: Environmental > Aquatic > Marine > Inlet | place: Canada: British... | reverse complement strand
CTACTATAATAAGAGCTTTCTGATAACTGCTCCTGTGAGTATTTGAAGCTAATTAGGTCTAATTACTTACACATATATCCAACTTCTCGCTCATATTTTCAACATCGACCGGAACTTATTAACTTTGTTTTTTTTGTAAATTGAAATGATAGACAAAAGTGGAAACCGTTAAGAAAATGTAGTTGTTAACTAATTTTGGCCACGGATTTAAATCAAGGATAGCGTTGCATTCAGTATTTAAACAAAAGGCACAAAATAGTCCTTTTTAAGCGTCTATTTAGTACACGACCAATTCAGCAATATGGTAAAAGTGAACCATGCAAGCAAAGCGAAAAATTAACTATTGTCAAAGTACACGTCCATTTGTGATGTTATTTTTATAGCTTTTTGTCAAAATTGCCATTTTAAACCTAATGAAGGAATCATAGGCAACCAAGAGCCTGGCTCTTGTACTACAGTTACCACACCATTATTATTCACATCATAAAGCAGCATTCATTGTCCGTATTGAGTAGAGTAGTGACTTCAAAAAACCACGTTAAAACACTGTCATTTAGTTGGTAGGTTTTTGATGCGCGAAAATCAATTCTATTATAACTTTTTAGTGCTTGCTGATTTCTTTCACCAATATGTTTTGTAAGTTGATAAATTTACTGCATGAGTTTGATCCCAGTTTCGCAAGTAGTCTTTACCATCAATTTCATCTGTAGCCTCTGACCAAGCGTAACTCGCTGACCAATAAAATTTGTGGTTGAATTGTTGATGTAAACTCAACTCATGGCCCATGTCGACCCTGTTCAATTTGAGCAAGTTTTGATTAATTTAATAAAAAATGCTGATGAAGCTATGAATAATAAATTAGCGAATATAGAAGTCAAAGCCAGCATAGATCTTAATTCTATCATTATTGAAATTATTGATAGTGGCGTCGGCATCAAAAATACTGATAATTTATTTGCACCATTTTATACTACAAAAAAACAGGGTAGTGGCATTGGTTTAGTATTGTGCAGAGAAATTATTGAAGCACATCAGGGAAGTTTATCACTTGAAAATCGCAGCGACCAACAAGGTTGTATTGTTAAAATAGAACTAGCTGTACACATTTAAAAGAACAACTAACGATTGTTCCTTCAACGTAATTATAGCGAATGTGATGCGCAACGCTGAAATTGCAAATTTAGGTCATTAAAAATTATGGATTCATTATTTGAATTTCTATCATTACCTCATATTTATTAGCGGTGTAATGTCGTGTAATGGTTATTTTTAGTTATCTGCAGCATTATGAATTCTCTCTATAAGCTAATTATTATTTGGAATATCCCATGAATGAATCAAAAGCATTTATCAATGGCATAAAAGCCCAGAAAGCTAATTATAAAGCGAGTGCTCCCTGCACTATGGTTCAGCCTATAGATTTTAATTTCGAAGAAAGGGACGTTGATACTAATTTATACTGTTTTTTCACACGTAATAACACAAAAAATAACGGTATCGACAGAAATCAATTACAAAAGCCAACACTATTAAATAAGCTTACAACTTCAGCGCCTAAACTGAATCAGCAAAAAACACCCATGCAAACAGAAATTACCATTATCAAATTATTTGAACAAGACGATATACTGAAGCATAAAAACATCAAAACCCTTGCACAAAAAAAGCTTACATTTAATATCACGGATAAAATTTTTGCCTTTTTTTTCAAACCTATGACTTCGCTTTTTAAATAAATTGAAACTCATCATCTCACTTTCGTTTTCGCATTCGGCAATATAAGCTGATAGTATCCATAAGGTACTAATAATCTATTGATTTCTAATTTATAAATTTCTCAGTGATTTAATCAGCCGTATAAATCTGATCTTTAGCGGTTAATGCCAAATAATAATAAGGGACAAAAAATGACGATTACTCAAACTGAAAGCGAAACTGCAGAGGTAAAACCTGCAACCACAACCATTTATGTGAACATGGAATTCTCCAGACTTGCTAACGATATAAATAGCGGCACCTTGGCACATCAATTTAATGGCAAAGGGAGAAAAGTTGCTTTATTACCTGAAGAACAAGAATCAAACTACCTTTATTACTCAGCAGACAAAGCAGGCAAAGACATATTACCGCAGCCTTTTGAAGTCAACAATGGCGAGAACATTAAGTTTAAATTACAAGCGGCGCCTAACGACAGCAGTAACGCTAGCTATAAATGGAAAGGCATTATACAAAACAGCTTTGACTTACAATTCGTTTCAGAGAAAAAACACAGCGCCACCTATAACGCTGTTGCAACAGAAGGCACTGAGAATGATGATGTTATTATTCATATTAACTTTAAGCTCGATGGTGATAAGTTTTCAGCGGCTTGGGATCCTAAAGTTCGTGTAATCAAAACTTAACGAATTTATTCTGGGATTTGAGATATTAACTTCTGAAATTGTGAGTCATTCCTTAAGTTATCAAACAGAGGTGATGTAGCAATTTCAGCAATGGAGTAATTATTAACGATGGCCAGTTCAAGAGATTCCAATGCTACTTTTCTCATCTGTAAACGAGCATAGGCAGCAGCAATAAAAAAATGATTTTCGCCCAAGTCTTTTTCATTAATTTTTTTAGCGTAATGATGTGTTTTTTCAATATCATTTAAATTAGCATAATAATAGGCTAATAACGCTTTTGCATATTGATTATTAGAGTTTAATGTAAGTGCTTTTTCTGCCAGTAATATCGCTTGTTTAAAGCTCATCAAATACTTGTCATTATTAGCAAAACGATAAGCGTCAGCTAAATTCCCCCAGTTTATATAATCAGTTGAGTTTAAAGCGATCATATTTTCAAAGGCAACTATCGCTTTATCATAATCTTCTAAGATAAAATAATAAGTACCAATATTAGAGTAAGCAATATAGCTTGGCTGAATTATTAGTGCCTGCTGTGCCGCTAAAAGAGCCTTATCAATATCGCCATTGAGATAATGACAAGCACTAATATTTAAATAAGCAGTGAAGTTATTTGGGGCTTGCTGTACAAGCAACTTAAAGTAGTCAATCGCGCGATTGTAATCACCATTGCTATAATGAAAAATACCTAGTTCAGTCACTACCAAACCATTATTCGGCATCAAGGCATGAGCTTGTAATAATATTTTTTCTGCCTTAACCAATTCCCCTAACTGTTGATAAGAGTCTGAAAGTCCAATATATGATTTTATAAAATTAGGCTGTAAATCAATACTATTGGAAAATAATTGAACAGAACGGCCATAATCACCTTGGTTAAGTTTTAATTCACCTTGCAAATAGCCCAACAAAGGGTGATTTCTATCAATTTGTATTAATTGATTAACGGTATCTTCCATTGGTAGAAGAAAATTAACATCCTTGGATAGGTTAAAGTTTTGCAACTGCGCCTCAGCCAAACCAACATACGCATCAGCATAATTCGGATCTATTTCAATGGCCGCCTGAAACGCCCCAAGCGCTTTATTAATATTATCGCCATGGTCAAACCGATACAAATACCCCTGCCCTTGCAAGTAATGTTTATAGGCGCCATCAAAAGTTGGTTTTTGCGCAGCAAATTGTTGTTTTAATGTCGGCGGTATGTTCCAACCCAGAATATCGAGCACTTGCTGACGAATTTCCGTTTGCGCGTCAAATAGTTTATTGGCATCAAGGGTTAATTGTTTTGACTTTAGTACCCGACCATCGGCGCCATTCACCAGTGTTAAATGCAAACTGCGGGTCGATCCCATGTGCTGAATGCTGCCGGTGACAATGGTATCAACACCATATTTATTATAAATACCAGTAACGTTAGGGTCTTCAAGGTTACGAACTTCACTGGTCGGAAGTACCCAAGTGGTACCATCGCCTTGTTGATAACCGACTTCGGCTAAATCACTGCTGAGCATAGTGGCAATACCATCACTAAATATTTGCAAGACTGGGTCGCCGCTAATATTGTCGAACGGTAAAAAGGCTATTTTTTTCGATTCTACTAGCTGTCGAGCAATTAAATCTTGCGTGCTGGGCGGGAATAAAACACTACGAATACTCCAACCTAGTATGGCGATTATTGGCAGTATTAAAAACGCTCGTGTAAGCCAGTGTTGTTGTTGCCACCAGTTTTTTTTATGATTAATTTTTTCAGCTATAGCGTCGATGTCTTCCCCGAGTGCTTTGGCGGTTTGATAACGTTCTGCAGGCGCTTTTTGTAATAATTTATCAACTACCGCTATTAATTCAGGGGGTAATTGCGGTTTTAACTCGGCTAGTGGGGTATATTTTCCGTGGCTAATAGCTTGGGTAATTTGTTTAATATTCAAACCTAAAAAAGGCTTAACCCCAGTTAACATTTCATATAAAACAATGCCCAATGAAAATAAGTCTGAACGGGTATCGCTCGCTAGACCTTGAATTTTTTCGGGCGACATATATTGCGGAGAACCAACGATGGCCAATACTGGTGTTAATGACTGCTGTTGAGGCTTTGCTTGTTCATCGCTAGGCTCTTTATTTGCTGAAGGCTCTTTTTCTGCTGAAAGATTTTCAGGCTCGACAAGCGCCGAAATGCCAAAATCCAGTATTTTAATACGGCCATTAACGTCAAGCATAATATTTTGCGGTTTAATGTCATGATGAATAATTTGTTGCTGATGAGCACAAGCAAGGGCGGCTACCATTTGCTTGGCATAATCGAGCACTTTGTTGAGCGCCATTCCCTGCGAAGGAATAACGGTATTTAACGGGTTACCGTCAATCCACTCCATCACAATAAAATTAGCATCGCCGTCACGAGCAATATCATAAATAGTGACAATATTAGGGTGATTGAGCTTAGATATGGTTTTTGCTTCAGCAAGTATTAATGGCTGATCTGTACTGCTGATTCGGAGTGTTTTAATTGCAACAAAACGTTCTAAAGCCAAATCTTTAGCTTTATAGACAGCGCCCATACCGCCTTTACCTAAAATATCGATAATTTTAAAGTGCGCCATACTGCTATTATTTAGCTGTGCTTTTTGCTCATCTTCAGAGAGTAATTCTTGATGATGAAACTGAGTATCTGCTATAGAGAGTGGATCGATGCTTGGCTTTACTTGGCTATCTTTTATCACAGTATGACCATATTAGGTCAATACCATGCTTGACCGTTTGATTATCATTCTGCTAATGATCACACGGTGATACCTATATGTACAATAATAATCGCTAAGTAAAATGACTTGGTTTAACAATTAAGCATATGCTCTAGTTAAAGAAACCTAGTGGTTCACATATTGACTAGCACTCTGACCAAGGCTTTGACTTGTATTTTGCTCAGTCGATTGACCCGTATCACATTCAACATTATCGCCTTTGATTATACGGAAAGACTTACTGGCCAAACGAATTTTACCGGTATTACGTTCAATAATATTACTGGATTCGCAGGCATTATTTAGCGCATCGACAAATTGTTTACGAATGCGATAAATTTGTATATTTAAGTGGCTGGCATCAACCCCTAAATCTTTAGCAAGCAATTCAGCATAGACCCAGCCTTGTTCACTGTCTTCATAACCTTCTTGTATATCTTTGGCGCGCTGACGTGCTAGGCAGAGTGTTAGGTAATGGTGGCTGCGCATCAGTAAATCAATATTGTGTTCACCGCTTTGCATAAAAACATGTGTACTTTCTTCATCAAAACTCGTATGAAAGGTAAAAGTTAATTCATCGAGCGAGGTAACACTAGGCCTTAGTTGTTGGGTATCGGCCACTGTGCGGTTTATTTGCAGCTGCCAAGTTAAACCATCAATATCTAAGTATTCTTGATCATTCAACTCAGATGCTAATTTTGACTGGCTAAGATTATCATCGAGTATTTCTTGCCACCAAGAATAGGTTTGATTGTTAAAGCTAAGCACCATATTGTGTGATTTTTTGCTTGGTAATAACTGAAAGCACTCTAGTTGAATTGCTTCGCTGTTATGTTCTATCGGAATAAGGCAATCACAAGGCGCATTAATGTCATGAACTTCAAACGCATAGCCTGATTTACTCGCGAAGTTGAGTACATCACCTACTTTAAGTTGTGCCACTTGATCGCGCGCCAACTTACTACCATTGAGCCAAGTGCCATTACTACTCAAGTCGCGCAACAACCAATGCTGGTCGTTCCATTCAATAAAGGCATGAATTTTAGAAACATAAACATCGGAAATAAAAGTATTAACCGAACTATTAAGTCGACCAAAGGTATGGTGTGATTGTAATAGACAATTTTCTTGGGTTTGATTATTAATTAAAACAGCCATAACTTCTTCCTTGCTTTACTAAAGACATCTATTTCACCCTTTAAACATAAGTTTATACGTTATTAAAAAATAAAACATTACAGCATATTACCCGCCAACAGAACACGCACAAAGCATTGATTTTAGGGAATTAAAAATGAAAAAAACATTCACAATTAAATATTCTGATTTCAATATATATTTTTATATTAAACTGATCAAATGTAAATAGATCCAAAGCAATACATGAAATGGCTACTCTAACTGGTACGTCGGCCTTCATGTCAGTAGTTGCCTCCATAAATGACGAAATATTATTCCATTTGACTCACTAAATTTACGCGCTAATTCCTGCGCTTTTCTTACGAGAAACAAACAGAAAGTCATTGTTATATAAAATTTAGTTCTGACACGTTAGTATTGTTAATTATGTAATTTTTATTATTTGGTAGCTCGTATGCAATGGTCGGTTTTACTACTCGTTATTCTTTGCCTTGTTATGGGCTGTAGTGAAAAAAAGACAGACGATGAATTCAAAATAGTCCTCAGGCTCAGCCACGTTTTTAGTCCTAAAGAAGATCTCGCTATTTCAATGGAAAATGTCGCTAAAAATGTTTTTGAAAAAACCAACGGCGCGGTAAAAATACTCACGTACCCACAAGGCCAAATTGCCACCTATAAAGACGGCGTTGAACTGGTAGTGCGTGGCGCTTACTTTATTTCCGTTGAAGATCCTTCTTACATTGGAGATTACGTACCAGAATTCACGGCACTTGTTGGACCTATGTTATATAGAGACTATGATGAATTCATTAGTCTAGTGAAAACCCCTTTAGTTCAGGGCTGGATTAAAAAGGCCGAAACAAAGGGAATTAAAGTATTATCAATGCAATATATCTTTGGATTTAGAAACCTTATAACCGATAAAGTGGTTAAGACTCCCGATGATCTTAAGGGCGTAAAATTAAGAACACCTGGCAGTAAGCTATTTATTGAAACGCTAAATGCAATGGGTGCTACAGCAACGCCTTTACCATGGGGCGAAACGTTCAGTGCTATACAGCAAGGTGTTGTTGATGGACTTGAAGGGTCTGAATTTACTAATGTTGGAACAAAAGTGTACGAAACAGGTAAGAAGAACGTCGCCTTAACCAATCATTTTTTAGGTGTGGCTGGAGTCTACATATCCACCGAAGTTTGGAGCAAAATTCCTCTCAAGTATAGAACCATTGTTGAAAATGAATTTATCACTGAGTCGAATGTAATGGTTAATTTATTGAAATCGAAACACGCTGCGGTGGTACAAAAATTAGAAGAACACGGCGTTAAATTTAACACCGTGGATAGACCATCATTCGAAGCTCGTACGTCATCACTTTTCAGTACGCTACCGGGAGTAAATATTGAAATGTATGACCAGATTCAAAATGAATTGAAAAAAATCAGAAGTGAAAGACAATAATGAATACTCATATGACTAAAAGAATTAAGTATTATTTTAGTCACTTAGAAGAAATATTAAGTGGTTTCTTTTTAATTACCATGGTTCTTCTCGTGATAGTGAATGTGTTGTTAAGGTCTATATTCGACTATTCCATCTTTTGGGCTGAAGAGGTTTCCACAATTTGTTTTGTGTGGGCCACTTTTGTTGGTGCAAGTGCCGTTTACAAACATAAAATGAATTTAGGCATCGACGTGCTTGTTTTAAAATGTTCATTGAACGTTCAACAAGTTATTCGTTTTCTTGTAAATATTCTATTGTTACTTATTAATGGCTACATTTTTTACATGAGTGTGGTGTTTACAAGTATCTCGTGGGGTAAGCCCACCGCCGTATTAGGCGTTTCTTCTGCTGCGTTTAATGCCGCTTTAATTGTGAGTTTTGGTTTAATCACTTTCCATACTCTTTGTTTTATTAAACAAGATATTAAGCAAATGACAAACCCTGGAGTTGTAGACTGATATGGCTTATATACCGGTAATTTTAGTCTTCCTTCTCTATTTTTCAGGCATCCCCATTGCCTTTGCATTGTTTGGCGCTTCAATCTTTTATTTTACTTTTTTCGATGCGGGTATGCCGCCAGATCTAGTTTTACAGCAATTTATAACCGCCACAGCCTCCTTCCCATTATTAGCCATTCCATTTTTTGTTATGGCTGGCTCAGTAATGAATTATTCAGGGATCAGTAAAAAGCTTATGCAAATGGCTGAAGTTTTAACGGGACATATGACAGGTGGTATGGCGCAAGTCAACGTACTGTTGAGTACAATGATGGGTGGTGTTTCTGGTTCGGCGAATGCCGATGCCGCTATGCAAAGTAAAATTCTTGTACCTCAAATGGTAAAACGTGGCTACAGTGCATCATTCTCTTCTGCTATCACAGCAGCTTCTTCTGCCATTTCACCCGTGATACCGCCGGGTATTACTATGATTATTTATGCGTTGATTGCCCAAGTTTCTGTTGGAGAAATGTTCGCAGCAGGTTATGTCCCAGGGATGATTATGGCGGTATCCTTGATGGTTACGGTGACCATAATATCTAAAAAACGAAACTATAAGCCTTCAAGAGATAAGCGTGCTAATAGCAAAGAGATACTCCTGCAGTTTGTAGATTCAAGTTGGTCCTTGATGCTGCCCTTCGGTATCATATTAGGTTTACGATTTGGTATATTCACACCTACTGAAGCTGGTGCGATGGCGGTTTTAGCCTCGGCTTTAATCGGTATATTTATCTATAAAGAGTTGACCTTTGCGCATATAAAACCCATTTTGCTGGACACTATTTATGGCACGGGCACTGTGGTCTTGATTATCGTCTCAGCTTCAGTTTTTGGTTATTACCTGAATTGGGAACGCATCCCTCAGTTACTAACAGAGCAACTTTTGCTTATGACAGATAACAAGTGGGTAATGCTAGGGGTTTTGAACGTATTTTTATTATGTATTGGTATGTTTCTAGAAGGTGGGGCCGCGCTTATTATTCTGGCTCCTCTACTTGTTCCTGTCGTTGTCCAGCTAGGGGTAGACCCCGTCCATTTTGGAATGATTATTATAGTTAACATTATGATTGGTGGTGTAACACCGCCGTTTGGTTCGATGATGTTTACCACCTGCTCGGTGACTAAAGTACCTGTTGGTGATTTCGTTAAAGAAATTTGGCCTTTTATAATAGCGCTAATATTTTCGTTACTTGTCATCACTTATTTCCCAAGCCTAGTATTGTTCTTACCTAACTTGATGTAAGCCTTTAAAGCAAAGAAACATACTTTAATAACGTTAGTAGAATGTTCAGTTTACGGCATCATGCTTGTACTGTATTTTTGAAAATCATATAACTGCTTATAAGTCATTAATATTTAATAAGAAGAAGAACTACGTGACAAAAAAACATTCTCGTCATAGAAGACGAATCAAGTATTGCCGACAACATCACCTATGCCCTCACATCTGAAGATTTTAACTGTTCGTGAGCTGGCATAGGTTCCGAAGGTTTAGATTTATTAGCAGCCAAAAATATTGACCTTGTTATTCTTGATGTTGGCTTACCTGATATCAATGGTTTTTAAGTGTGTAAAATAATTAGAAAGAGCTCCGATGTATCCATTATTTTTCTAACCGCTCGAGGGGAAGAAATAGACCGCGTTGTTGGCCTTGAAATAGCAGGTGATGATTATGTTGTTAAACCATTTAGTCCGCGTGAACTTGTTGCTAGAGTAAAAGTTATTTTAAAGCGTTTACCCGTTAACAATGTTGAAACTAAGCCTGTAGATCTAGTTTTCAAAGTAGATGAAGAAAAGAGACATGTTATCTATTGTGATTCCGGTTGTCGAGGGTTCAAGTCCCTTTAGCCACCCCATTTTTTATACCTCTTTCTAAAAATTCTTAAGCTTTTCATTAGCTCAATAACCATGCGAAATTTAGTCACTTATCCCTTTGATAATGATCAATCAAACCTGGAAAGATCTTAAGTCACTTTTTCAACTCATACTTTGCGTGTTGTTCCGTTGAATAAACTTATTGCGGACTTTTATTGCAGAGTATTGAAAACCTTAATCTTAATTAAACATTACATAATAAATATTATATTTTGTTTAGCGCTTTCTTTAAATTATCTAGTTCGAGAGGTTTCACTAAATAATCGTTCATGCCACTGGCTATACATTTTTCTTTATCGCCCTTTATGGCATTTGCTGTTAGCGCTATAATATGAATGTTTTGCACCGCAGCTCCTGCATTTCCTAATCTAATATTCTGAGTTGTTTCAAATCCATCCATTTGTGGCATTTGACAATCCATCAACACAAAACTATATTTTTTGGGATTACTTTTTAATATGTTTAACGCTTCTATACCGTCGTTAGCAATATCAGATGGAATACCAAGCACTGATAACATATTTGATGCTACTTTTTGGTTTATTCTATTGTCTTCTACAATCAGAGCACATAGATTGGTGAAAGTATCTTCTATTTTGGTAGTTTTCAATTTATCTTCCGTGTTAAGTATTAGTTTACTTAACGTCGTAGAAAATTTCATTGGTGTAATTGGCTTTCTACAAAGCGGAAAACACTGCTCTTTGAGTTTATTCTCTAGGTTGGTAGATAAAGCAGTCAACCATAACACATGATGTTTCATGGCTTTCCAGTTGCTTGCTAGATTAAATAATTCACCATTATAATAATCTTCATCTATGATAATTATTTTAGCCTTACTGTTTTGTAACGACATTATCTTTCTTTCACGTTCAAGCTCAAACGAAATTTCTTTAAAAGTATTTTCATTGAATGTTCTACATTGAACATTTGACCGTTTGAATAAATTCTTCACAATAGCAGTTGATTCAAAAGGCATGATTAGTATGGCTTCATCTAATTCATTATTAAATGATGGCCAGTTCGATTTTGTGTCTGTTGACAAGGCGATAACTGTCGCTGTGAACGTACTTTTTTCTCCAAATACGCTAGTTGCATTTAAATCACCAGACATCAACTTACATAGCTGCTTTGAAATTGTTAACCCTAAACCACTCCCTCCAAACATTCGGGTTGTTGAAGAGTCGGCTTGAATGAAAGGTGTGAAAAGTGTTGCCATTTTACTGGCTTTGATCCCTATTCCTGTATCTTCAACAGACATAATTAATTTTATTTGATTGTCTGATTGAGTTGTTAGACAGGTAACTTTTATTTGACCATTTTGAGTAAACTTAATTGAATTACCAATAAGGTTAGTCAGTATTTGCTTTAACCTTGTAGGGTCACAAACGACATTCACATGTTCTATCTTTTCAGTATCAAGAAGAAGTGTTAAACCTTTACTTTCAGCAGAGAGAGCATGCGAAACAACAACATCACTTATTAATGCTAATAAATTAAATTCAACAGATTCAATTTCTAACTTACCCGACTCTATCTTCGAAATATCTAAAACATCACTTAAAAGACTGAGTAATATTTTTGCACTTGATTGTGCAATCTTTATTTTTTCTAAATGATCTAGAGACATATCTGAATTAGAAAGTAATTCAAGCATACCTAATACCCCATTAAGGGGAGTTCTGATCTCATGGCTCATAGTTGCCAAAAATTCAGATTTCGCTTTATTAGCATTGTTGGCTGTTTCTAGAGCTTGTTGTAAACTGTACGTTTTTTCTTCAACAACTGTTTCTAAATTTTTATTCACTAAGGCAAGTGCCTTATTAGCCTCTTCTTTATTTTCTTTAGCTTGGTGTAACGACGATAAAGTGTCATTTAATCTATTTGAAAAATCTTGAATAATAGCTGACATACTGTTCAATTCGATAAATATTGAAGGTTCAATGTTCAAATTGAGGTTTTCGAAATCACCAGTTTTATTCACTCGCTGTAAATTTTCATTTAACTTTTCAATAGGTTGACTCAACAACCGGGTAAACTTTAATGTCATAAATATGCTAGCAATAATGAAAATTAGAAATAATTTAATCGTAAAAAAAACTGTTTCTAAAATTTGATCTTCATACACCACCCTAGGTACTGAAATAAATACAGTCCAGTTTAGCCCTTCAATTTTTGAGGACATACCTATACGATACTCACCTGATGAATCTATATAATAATAAGTCGAAGGATCATAAATATAAGTATTAACAGGCTCCTCTTTAATATTTTGTAAAAAGGTATAAGGCAGATTATCTGACCTATAAATTACTTTTTTATTGTTATCAAATATGAGTAAACTTTGCGCTTTATCCCACGTTTTATTATCAAGAATCTTCATTTTTTGCAAATCTAAGGATGCTTCGATAATTCCAACAAAACCTCTGTCATGAGAAATTGGAACTGAAATAGCGATGATAGGATCATTACCAAAACCTCTGCCTTGAAATACATCTGACACATAAGGCTGCATTGTTCTCACACTTTCTATGAAGTAAGGGCGAGTATTTACATTGACGAAATCATTACCTGGCAATTTAATTTTTTCAATTAAATTCTTTGGTGCCGTAGCAATAAGATTGCCCGACTTTTCAGTAACAAGCATGGTTAATATATTAGGGTAAGTGCTTCGCATGTTATCTATTGAGCTTTGCCATGCTTGATAATTTATCGGGCTTGGGTCTTGATTGTGATTTAATTTGGCGACTAACTTGAGCATATCTACGTGATTGTTAATATAGCTATTGAGTTCCTTGGCGGTAATTTTTGCTTCTAAAAGTAAAGCGTGATTAAGCTGAGCTAACTTGTCTGTTTGAATGTTCTTAAGCCAAAAGAATGAGTGTGTGAATATTGCAAATGTTAAAAGAAAAGAAACTGCGAAAGCAATGAAACGATGAATTTTAAATTTTTCTTGCCATTTTGTTGTTGTGTATCGGGCAAATAAAAATGCAATGACATAACCAAGTACGACATTTATTAATCCATTCAAAAGGTATTTTAGCGTGATCGCTATTTTGGTTACTTCGAGGTAATTAGTAAAAAAAGCTAATTGAACACCTGCTATCATCCATCCAAAAGTTAACCAGTACAAAATCCCAAAAAAACAAGGATTTTTGTTACTTTTAACTGCAAAATGAATAACAACAATTTCTATTGCAAAAGGGGGAATTGCAAAAAAGCTTTCCCAACTCAACCACGTTACCCAACTACTTAACAAAGTACAAAATAGTCCAGCTCTAAGCCCAAATAATAGCGTTATCGTAACGGCTATTACATTTCCAAAAACGAGTTGAGAGCCTGCAAAGTAAGGTACAGGAAAATAATTAACGAGTGCAGAGGCTAGTGTTGCTAATATTATTACAAAGAACCTTTGATAGGCAGATATTTGCATTAATGTTTTCCTCAAATTCAGTAGTACGTTAATTTTTAATTATAAACTTACATCTTAAAGTAAAGTAATCAAAGCGACTTTATCATTTGAGAAATCAACATGAATTTCACTATAATTTACATGAGTGGCACAGTTAATTTGGCCAGTTCATTAGAGATGTAATGATGCATCTAACACCGACTTAGGTGATAACAATGGCATAGAGCAACGTCCAATCCATAGTGCAGTATTCCAATCTATTCGTCTATCTGATTTTTATTTTTAACAAAAAGCAATAATGATAATTTTCAAACAGATAAGGAGCGCTATATTTTAAGGATGCGAGAAGCTTTCATGCCAATAGCATATTAAGCTCTCTCAGGTGAGTGATATTGGCATTAATGTAACATTAGCCTTCACTAAGGTATAAATCAATTTACTACACGTTACTTTACTATGAACATCATTTTCTGATTATAGATCCTGCACATATTCTTTGAGTATTTAGGGCTTACTATATTACCTGAGCACTTAATAGAAAAGCATATATCCTCGGGTGAACTTTTACACGTGTTTCCCAAATGGGGAGTTAAATCGTTGGGATACTATGCAGTGTGGTCCAATAAATCTAGAAGAGAAAACCTAACGTTATTATTGGTGCGGTTTTTAGCTGAACATTGCAATTAGAGTATATTGAGTGGAAACGCTGTAAACAAGGTAGATATTTAAAAAACTGGCCAAACACTAAAAAGATAAAAGACTAAAAAATAGATACTTTGTTATTTATCACTTTAAAAAGAGCGAAAGTCGCACTCAAATAGCCCGCCCTCGTCTCAAAGTAAAAACGAAAAAAATGCCGCTATTAATTAGCGGCATTTTTAACACAATGTTTTAAAACATTAATCTACAACTTCAAGGTGATTAGTCTTGTTGAACTGTTGCTTCGGCAGAACTAGAGTAAGTCGTACTTAGATCGTCACCCACAACATAAGTTTCAAAGTCTTCATTTAGAACTGTCGAATCTGTTTCATCAGCAATCACGATGTCATCAGCGAGTAATTCTTTAGCTGATTCTTTCCCTGAGCTACCAATACGGATTTGATACGTTTCTGTTGCTGTACCAGTATTAATTGCAACATAAGGACCGAAGAAAGTTGTACCGCCATCAATTGAAACTGAGTAATTTGTTGCTGTCCATTTAAGCACTACATCAATATCAGTATCATCAGCATACGTTAAGC
>Ga0233426_10002630_pt1 | contig 14809 bp, 8 predicted proteins | sample SI_118_April2016_6_FD_179875 | JGI IMG/M metagenome (GOLD analysis project Ga0233426, IMG submission 179875) | Seawater microbial communities from Saanich Inlet, British Columbia, Canada - SI_118_April2016_10_MG | ecosystem: Environmental > Aquatic > Marine > Inlet | place: Canada: British... | reverse complement strand
CAAAACCTCAGACCTGCAAGTTATCGACAGCTGCGGTCAGCGCAACACTGGTACTATTTTGCGCTTCTGGCCCAACTCAATTTACTTTGACTCGGTTAAATTTTCGCTGCTGCGTCTGCGTCATGTCTTGCGTGCCAAAGCGGTACTCTGCAGTGGTTTAACCGTTAGCTTTTACGATGAAAATACCGACGAGAGCGAAGAGTGGCACTATCAGGATGGTCTGCAAGACTATCTGTCTGGATCGCTGCAGGGTTGGGATGTATTGCCCGCCACGCCGTTTATCGGCACCTATGCTTCAGCCAATGAAGCCGCTGACTGGGCCGTGCAATGGATGCCCGATGGCGGAGATCTGGTTCAAGAGAGCTACGTCAATCTGATTCCTACCCCTCAGGGCGGCACCCATGTCAATGGTCTGCGCACCGGCCTGTTGGACGCCATGCGTGAGTTCTGTGAATTCAGAAATCTGTTGCCCCGAGGCGTCAAGCTGACCCCGGACGATATCTGGGATCGCTGTAGTTTTGTGCTCTCATCCAAACTCGAAGATCCCCAGTTTTCCGGTCAGACCAAAGATCGCCTCTCATCGCGACAGGCCGCGGCCTTTGTCTCCGGCGTGGTAAAAGACTCCTTTAGCCTGTGGCTCAACCAGCACACCGAAGAAGCCGAGAAGCTCGCCGAGCTCTGTATCTTTAGCGCCCAGAGTCGTATGCGCGCCAGCAAAAAAGTCGTCCGTAAAAAGATTACTCAGGGTCCAGCACTGCCGGGCAAACTGGCCGACTGCTCCAGCGCCGAGCCAGAGCGCTGTGAAATATTCTTTGTCGAGGGTGACTCGGCTGGCGGTTCGGCCAAACAGGCACGCAATCGCGAAAACCAAGCGATTATGCCTCTGCGCGGTAAGATCCTAAATACCTGGGAAGTGGACTCACAAGAGATCCTCGGCTCTCAAGAAGTGCACGATATCTCAGTCGCCCTAGGAATAGATCCGGGCTTAGAAAATCTCGAGAAACTGCGCTATCACAAAGTCTGTATCCTCGCCGATGCCGACTCCGATGGACTGCATATTGCGACCCTGATCTGTGCTCTTTTTGTCCGTCACTTCCGACCGCTAGTCACTGCCGGACATGTCTATGTCGCCATGCCGCCACTGTTCCGAATAGATGTCGGCAAAGAAGTCTTTTACGCCCTCGATGAGTCGGAAAAAGAAGGCATCCTCGACCGCATTGAAGCGGAGAAAAAGCGCGGCAAGGTCAATGTTCAGCGCTTTAAAGGATTGGGTGAAATGAACCCATTGCAGTTGCGCGAAACCACCATGAATCCAGACACCCGCCGTCTGGTTCAGCTCACCGTGGATACCGACGACAATACCGACTCAACGATGGATATGTTGCTCGCCAAAAAGCGCGCGCCAGATCGTCGCAGCTGGTTGGAAAGTAAAGGCAATCTGGCTGGCATAGCGGATCTATAACTGCTCTTATAAATTAAGTATTTTTTATAAATAGGAAAAACGATGAACGATATCGTCAATTTTAATAGCGAAGGGTTGGAACGCCGACCCATGAGCGAATATGTTGAGCAGGCCTATCTGGACTACTCGATGTACGTCATTCTCGACCGGGCGCTGCCCCATATTGGCGATGGCCTAAAGCCGGTTCAGCGACGCATTATCTACGCCATGAGCGAGCTCGGCCTCAAAGCCAGCGCCAAATACAAAAAGTCGGCGCGAACGGTCGGAGATGTAATCGGTAAGTTTCACCCTCACGGTGACAGTGCCGCCTATGAAGCCATGGTGCTAATGGCTCAGCCATTCTCCTACCGCTATCCGTTGGTCGACGGTCAGGGAAACTGGGGTTCCGCAGATGATCCAAAGTCATTTGCTGCGATGCGATATACCGAATCCAAGCTCTCCAAATATGCCGACGCACTGCTCTCAGAATTGGGACAGGGCACCGCCAACTGGCGACCCAACTTTGATGCCACTATGGACGAGCCGGAAATTCTCCCGGCACGCGTGCCCAATGTGCTGCTCAATGGCACCACTGGCATAGCCGTCGGCATGGCCACCGATATTCCCCCGCACAACTTAAATGAAGTGGTGAGTGCCTGTTTACATATGCTGGACAACCCGAAAGCCGATGTTGCCGAGCTAATGGAGTTTATTAAAGCGCCGGACTATCCCACCGATGCCGAAATTATTACTTCGCAAAAAGATATTCAAAATGTCTATGAGACTGGCCGCGGCTCGATCAAAATGCGCGCCATCTGGCACCGAGAAGATGGCGATATTATCGTTACCGCACTGCCATTTCAGGCATCAGGCTCAAAGATCCTCGAACAGATCGCCGCCCAGATGCGCAACAAAAAACTGCCCATGGTGGAAGATCTGCGCGACGAATCGGACCATGAAAATCCGACCCGACTAGTGATTACACCGCGCTCCAATCGCGTTGATGTAGACGCGCTAATGGACCACCTGTTTGCCACCTGTGACCTTGAGCGCAGCTATAGAGTTAACCTCAATATTATTGGTATCAATGGCAAACCCGGCGTGATGAACCTGCGCCAGATTATCAAAGACTGGCTGCTGTTTCGCACCGACGTCACCCGTCGTCGTCTCAGCTATCGTTTAGAAAAAGTCGACAAGCGCCTGCACCTCTTAGACGGTTTATTGATCGCCTTTTTAAATATTGATGAAGTAATTAATTTAATCCGCACCGAGGACGAACCTAAGCCAGCCTTGATCGCGCGCTTTGGCCTCTCGGATATTCAGGCGGAATATATACTCGACACCAAGTTGCGTCAGTTAGCTCGCCTTGAAGAGTTTAAGATTCGCGCTGAGCAGGATGAGCTAGCCAAAGAGAAAGCCGAGCTGGAATTGATTTTGGGTTCAGAGACGCGCTTAAAAACTCTGGTCAAAAAAGAACTTAAAGCCGCCGCCGAAGAATTTGGTGACGAGCGCCGTTCGCCACTGGTTGCACGTGGCGAAGCCTCAGCATTTAATGAAAAAGACCTGCTCACCGCCGAGCCCATTACCGTTGTGCTCTCTGACAAAGGTTGGATCCGCGGCGCTAAGGGTCACGATATAGACCCAACAACGCTAAGCTACAAATCCGGCGATAAGTTTCTCTCCGCCGCCTGTGGTCGCAGTAATCAAAATGTCTTCCTACAAGATTCAGTGGGCCGTTTTTATGCCCTGGGCGGACACACATTGCCCTCGGCACGCGGACAGGGCGAACCCGCCACCGGACGACTCAATGTTGCCTCAGGTGCATTATTTACCGACGTGATTATGGGCGCCGATGACCAGAAAGTACTCTTGGGCACTGATGCCGGCTATGGCTTTATCGGTAAGATTGGTGATCTCTATACCAAGAACCGCGCCGGTAAAGCGGTGGTCTCGTTGCCCAAGGGCGCCAAAATTCTGTCGCCCAAAATGGTTAATGATGCCAATGCATTAATCGCCGCCGTCAGCAATGAAGGCCGCCTATTAGTCTTCCCGATTGCCGAGCTGCCAGAACTGGCGCGGGGTAAAGGCAACAAAATTATCAATATCCCCGGCTCGCGACTGCAGGCCCGAGAGGAGTTTGTTATCGACTATGGCGTAATTTCTGAAGGCGATTCACTTGTGGTTCACTCAGGTAAGCGCTACCTTGTAATGAAGGCTAAAGACCTTGAGCACTACAGCGGCGAACGTGGACGACGTGGACACAAGCTGCCGAGGGGCTTTCAAAAGGTCGACAAGCTGGAGGTAGAGCCTAAATAACAGCAAGATAATAGAAAATGGAACGGTGCCTTAGGGCACCCTAGATAGCCCTTAAGTGGGCAGGGAGAATATCATTATGGAAGATAAAGTAGCGTTAATGCAGGCGTTAGCCGTTCAATATGGCGTCAAAGTACTCATGGCACTGGTGATCTTTGTTGTCGGTAAATGGGTGGTCAAACGACTCTCAGTAGTACTTGAAAAAATAATGGAGAAAAACGCCGTAGATCCGGCAATCCGACACTTCACCGGCAGCTTAGTGTATTACGCCCTGCTGATCTTTGTCTGTATTGCCGCCCTCGGCCAGCTCGGTCTTCAAACCGCCTCCTTTGTTGCCATAGTCGGTGCCGCCGGCCTAGCCGTAGGTCTGGCCCTGCAGGGATCCCTATCCAATTTCGCCGCCGGTGTCCTGCTACTGATTTTTCGCCCCTTTAAAGTCGGCGACTTTGTGGAAACCGCCGGCACCTCAGGCGTGATTCAAAGCATCCAAATCTTCACCACCGCCCTGTTCACTCCAGACAATAAAAAAGTCATAGTTCCCAATGGTCGAATTATTGGGGACAACATAGTTAACTATTCCGCCAACGACACCCGTCGTGTGGATCTGGTATTTGGTATTGGCTATCAGGATGATATAGACGCTGCCCGCAAGGTGCTCGAAGGGGTTCTCGCCGCTGATAAGCGCGTACTCGAAAATCCAGAGTCGGTTATCGCCGTGGTTGAGCTGGCCGATAGCAGCGTTAACTTTGTCTGCCGTCCCTGGGTTAAAAGTGCCAATTACTGGCCGGTGTATTTTGATCTCACTGAAGCGGCTAAGAAAGCTCTGGATGCCAATGGGATTTCGATTCCTTTTCCTCAGCGGGATGTGCATTTGCATCAGCAATAAATACTTATCTAAGGCTTTTTGAAAGTGCGGAGGTGCGGTTGTGCCTCTGCTCTTAAACTAAAAAGAATAAATGATCAAAATCTACAGAATTATTCATTCTATATTTTTGTTTTAAATTCGAGTCTGACCCTAATTGTTTCTAATTGTGTAGGCTCAGTTACGAATTTGACTTAGTTAAATACTAAGACCGTGGCGATTACTCAAGCGCATCTATTAAACTTGGCGCCCAGCCGTCACATGATTGACGCACTAATGTCCTAACCCTCTAGCTGGATTTAGGCAGACGATAAGCTACCTTTAACCACTAGAGATAGGATTATAGAAATGGATATCATGGTAGATAAAAAACGCGTCAGGAAGCTTCTCAATCAGCGCGCTTGGTCGCAGGATCATCTGCGCATCAGCGTCAGGCCTTAGTCTACGAACTATTCAACGAATCGAGAATGATGGCAGTTGTTCCTTAGAATCTAAGAAAGCCTTAGCCGGAGTTTTCAATATCAAACCCAGTGATTTGGATATTCAGGTTGATGCGATAGAAAATTTGGCGGCTAGCAAGCGAGGGCGTATGTTTGGTTTTGCTGGTGTTACTTTAGGGCTTGTCTGCGCCTATATCGGAATAACACTGTCTCTAATATCGGAACAGGTTAGTTCCGTTGACGCAGGGTTTTATTACGGTGCAGTGGGTGCTTTTTGTGGAGTCTGCTTTGGCCTGATTGGTTTGCTTTCAAATAAGCGCAAATCTATCATCACCTAGATCTTCTCCTGGGTTTCAGGTTCGTTTGAAACCCTTTTGTCCAGCAACTGAAACCCTTTTAAAATATTCAACGCTTCATAAAGCTGATTGTCGTCGGTGATATCTTCGTCGCGATCTTTTGCTTTTTTCTTCTCACCATCAGCCTGTTCCAAGTGCCCTTCAAGATCAGCTTCCCGCACTCGCTTACGCTTTTTGTAGAGGCGTATCTCCGCAGGCTCAACAATAATATCCGGCACAATCCCCTCAGCCTGAATAGAGCGACCATTGGGGGTGAAATACCTTGCAGTAGTCAGTTTTACTGCCCGACCATCGCCCAATGGAATAACCGTTTGCACTGAGCCTTTACCAAAGCTCTGGGTGCCAATAATCGCTGCGCGCTGATGATCTTGCAGCGCACCGGCAACGATTTCTGAGGCGGAGGCGCTGCCGCCATTTATCAGGACGACTATGGGTGTGCCTTCCAATAGGTCGCCACCTTCGGCGTCAAAGCTGATATTGGCGCTGGGTAGGCGCCCTTCGGTATAGACCACGGTACCGCCGTCGAGGACGGCGTCGGCGATTTCAACTGAAGCTGGTACCAGTCCGCCGGGATTGTTGCGCAGATCGATGATCAGGCCTTTTAGGGCAGGTTCTTTTGTCTTGAGTGAGATCAGTGCAGCTTTAAAGTCGTCGCCGGAGCTGACTTGAAATTGCGAGACGCGGACATAGCCATAACCAGGTTCGATAATGCGGCTGCGTACTGAGCTAACTTGGATAGTGTCACGGATCACGGTGATCTCTAAGGGGCCATCTTCTCCTTCGCGGAAGACGGTTAGCGTAATGCTGGTGCCTTTTTCGCCGCGCAGTTTGTCTATGGCTTTTTGTACTGCCATACCACGCACTGGGGTGCCATCTACTTCGACGATAAAGTCTCCTGCTTCGATACCGGCTTTGGCTGCTGGGCTGTCGTCGATGGGGGCTATGACTTTGATCATGCCGCGCTCGGAGCCTACCTGCAGGCCTAGGCCGCCGTATTCGCCGGTGGCGCTTTCCTGGAGTTCTTCATAGTCGGTTTGGTTTAAATAGACGGAGTGGGGGTCGAGTTCTAGAAGTAGGCCGGCAATGGCGTTTTCCAGGAGTTCGGTGTCGGCGACTTCTTCTACATAGCCGCGACGGATCTGTTCAAATACTTGGGTGAACAGGCGCAGTTCGCGAAGCGGCAGGCGCTTCTCTTGGATGGTCTGCTCTGTTCGTGCTTCTGCTTCGACATCCGCCGCTGCGATGGGAGCTGTCGCGATTAGCGCTACGGCCAGGGCGGTGAAGAAATACTTTATATACATAGGTTATCTGTCCTAATTGCGACTTGGGCCATTATTGCTTCTTATTCTGTTCTAACAGTTGGAACCCTTTGGCGCGGCTTAGTTACGGCTTGGTTGAGATTTAATTAAGCGTTGGCGGTATTTAGCGTTTGCCGAGCCATTTCTTCGGGTCGGCGGGCTGGCCTTTCTTGCGTATTTCAAAGTACAGAGCGGGCTTATCTAGCCCTCCGGTGTCGCCAGCTCGGGCGATGGTTTCGTTACTTAATACCAAGTCCCCGGTGTCTTTAAGCAGCTCTTCATTATGGGCGTAGAGACTCATATAGCCATCGCCGTGATTAAGAATAATTAATAGCCCAAATCCGCGCATATAGTTGGAAAAGATCACTTGGCCATCATGCACGGCGGCAACTGGCTCGCCGATTTTGGCGCCGATCAGCCAGCCATCCCAGCGCAGTGATCCGCTGCGTTTGCTGCCAAAGCTGTGTGCGACTTTGCCTTTAAGGGGCCAGCGTAATGCGCCTTTTTGTGAGGCGAAGCTCTGGCCTCCGGGCGGGGCTTTGAGGGCCATTTTCTTGACTACACCGCGGACATTTTTTAAGAGTTCTTCGAGTGCAGTGCGTTGCTTGAGCAGTTTATCCAATTTGGATTTATCGCTCTGCAAGGAGGCATTGAGTTTTTTGAGGGTAGTTTGGCGACGCTTATTATTGGTGAGCAGTTGCTGTCGATCTTTCTCCAACTCTGCTTTGGCACTGTCCAACAAACGTTTCTCTTCTATGACGTCAGTTTGCACTGTCGACAGCTTTTCTATGTCGCCCATATATTGGGCAATTTTTTCATTGCGCGCATCGAGCACATAGTTGTAGTACTTGAAGAGGCGGGCCAGCTGCTGGGGGTCTTCTTGATTTAACAGAAGCTTGATCGGTTCTTGGGCACCCATCTTGTAGGCGGTGGCAAGCTGTTCGCCGACGGCGGCATTTTGTCTGTTGATATCAACTTTTAGCCGGCGCTGTTGCTTATCGAGTTCGGCGAGCTTGGCGCCGCGAGTATTAATTTTACTGTTTAGCTGGCGAATCTTTTTGCTGCTAGCAGAGGCGGCGATCTCATTCTTTTTAAGGTCGGCGATTAAGGTGTTTTTGTCTTTATCGCGTTTGTTAAGCTGTTTTTCTAATGTGCTGATGGCACTTTTTAGGTCGGCCAATTTGGCCTTGTCGTCCCCGGCAGCGGTTGCCTGAAGAGGCAACAGCAACAGAGCACAGCTGAGGGCTGTGCTAATGATTGCCGAGGCGCGTTTCATTCCATGCTCTTCATTTAGGATTTAATGACTAACGAGCGACCCGTCATCTCAGCTGGCTGCGGCAGATCCATCAGTGCCAGCATGGTCGGCGCTATATCGGCAAGAGAACCATTGTTATCCAGGCTAAGCGAACGCTCACCAACATAGACTAGTGGCACGGGCAATGTAGTGTGCTGGGTATGAGGCTGCTGGTTGGCGTCATCGTACATTTCTTCCACATTGCCGTGGTCTGCGGTAATCAAGATTTCGCCGCCGACTTTTTCTGCGGCGGCGATAACCTGGGCAAGGCTGTGATCTATGGCTTCAACCGCTTTGATTGATGCCTCGTAGTTACCTGTATGGCCGACCTGATCACAGTTGGCGTAGTTACAGATAATGGTGTCGAACTTGCCGGAGCCAATCGCTTCAACCAGTTTTTCAGTGACTTCAGGTGCGCTCATTTCTGGTTGATCGTCGTAGGTGGCGATATTCGGTGAGGGCACGAGTATGCGTTCTTCGTGCTCATAGAGTGATTCGCGACCCCCGCTGAAGAAGAAAGTTACGTGAGCATATTTCTCTGTCTCGGCAATTCGCAGTTGGCGCTTGCCCTGCTGTGCCAGGTAGTCGCCCATGGAGTTAACCAGTGGGATCGGTGGGTAGGCGCAGGGGGCGTCGATATTATCTTGGTACTCGGTGGTCTGAACAAAAGTCGATAACTGGGGTGTGGCGGCACGTTCGAAACCATCAAAATCTTTGGTGGTTAGAGCGTGAGCAATTTCGCGGGCGCGATCGGGACGGAAGTTCATAAAGATCACGGCATCGCCATCTTCTAGGGTGACTGGCGCTTCGCCTTCGCCACAGATGGTCGTGGCATGGACAAATTCGTCGTTCTCGTCACGGGCATAGGCATCGTTTAGTGCTGAGACTGCGTCTGTGGCGCTGAAGTCTGCACGGCCTGAGGTTACTAGGTTATAGGCTTCCTCAACTCTGTCCCAGCGATTGTCGCGGTCGAGGGCAAAAAAGCGCCCACAGATTGAGGCGATTTTACCGACGCCGAGTTTTTCTATCAGTGCCTGAGTTTTCTCAAGGGAGGGCTGGGCGCTGCGCGGTGGGCAGTCGCGGCCGTCTAGAAAGGCGTGGAGGTAGATATTTTCAGCTCCGCGCTGGGCGGCCATTTCTAACATGGCGTTGATATGGTCTTCATGGCTGTGAACGCCGCCGGGTGAGAGTAAGCCCATAATATGCACGGCATTGCCTGTACTCTGAGCTTTGTCGATGGCGTCGCAGTAAACCGGATTGGTGAAGAAGTCACCGTCGCTAATCGCTTTATTTATGCGAGTGAAGTTTTGGTAGACCACTCGTCCAGCACCCAACGTCATGTGCCCTACTTCGGAGTTGCCCATCTGACCCTCTGGAAGGCCCACTGCCATGCCTGAGGTGTGGATCAGGGTCTTTGGCCGTTCCTGCCACAGTGCTTGCCAAACCGGTGCGTCGGCATTGCTAATGGCATTGTGGGTTTTGATATCGCTGTAGCCGAAGCCATCGAGAATCAGGAGTACTAGGGGTTTGTGCTGTTCAGTCATGGATAATGTCTTTTAAGGTTTTGATTGATTTTAAAGCTCCCCGCGGTATTTCGCTATGTTCGCGGGGTAATTAGCGGCCTATTACTGTGTTCTTTAATCGGTTTCTAGTTCTTCCCAGCGCTGGTAACAGTGATTGAGCTGTTCTTGCACTGTGGCTAGGTTCTTTTCAATGGCTGCAGTCACTGAGCGCTCGGCCTGATAAAAATCCGGCTGATTCATCTGCTCGGAGAGTGCACCTATTTCTGTTTCTAAACGTTCAATCTCTGCGGGCAGCTGGTCTAGTTCGCGTTGGACTTTGTAGGAGCGCTTTTTGACCTGGGCATCGGTTTTGCTCGATGCTTTGGTTGCTGTTGCAGCTGGCTTGGTAGTAGTGGCTGCCTGCTCGGCTTTACGCTGGCGCAGCCAATCATCGTAGCCACCGATATATTGTTTGATAACCGCATTGCCTTCAAAAACTAGGGTGCTGGTGACTACATTGTTTAAGAAGGAGCGATCGTGACTCACTAGCAGTACCGTGCCTTTATAGTCGATCAGCAGCTCTTCCAGAAGATCCAGGGTATCTATATCGAGATCGTTAGTCGGTTCATCGAGGACCAAAATATTGGAGGGTCGGGTGAACAGTTTGGCTAATAGCAAGCGGTTGCGCTCTCCACCGGAGAGGGCACTTACCGGCTGTCGGCAGCGGTCGGGGCTAAAGAGAAAATCCTGCAAATAGCTGATAACGTGTCGCGATTTGCCGCCAACTTCGAGCATATCCTTTCCGCCAGAGACATTGTCTTGTACTGTTTTGGACTCGTCTAGGGCGGCGCGATACTGATCAAAGTAAGCGATATTCAGATTGGTGCCGGTTTTGATATTACCTTGCTGAGGCTCCAATTGACCTAATAAGAGCTTCAATAAGGTGGTTTTACCAACACCATTTCGCCCGATCAGCCCGACTTTATCACCGCGCTGAATCAGCGTGGAGAAGGATTTAACCACGGCATTTCCATCGTCAAAGGCAAAGCTGATATCTTCAGCCTCCGCAACAATCTTGCCGGATTTATCCGCTTGCTGAATATCCATTTTGGCGGTGCCCACCTGCTTGCGACGGGCCGCGTGCTCAACGCGCAAGGCTTCCAGTGCACGGACACGGCCTTCGTTGCGGGTGCGGCGCGCCTTGATCCCTTGACGGATCCAGACTTCTTCTTGAGATAGGCGTTTATCAAACAGGGCATTGTGCCGGTCTTCGGTTTCCAGCATGTCTTTCTTGCGCTGAATATAGGTGGCGTAGTTGCAGTTAAATTCTGCCAGTTTACCACGATCAATCTCGATAAAGCGGGTGGCTAGATTGTCCATAAAGCGCCGGTCGTGACTGATAAATAACAGTGCGCCCTCCCATTTCAGCAGAAACTGTTCCACCCACTGGATGGCGTCTATATCCAGGTGGTTGGTCGGCTCGTCGAGGAGCAGGAGATCGGGCTTGCAAACCAGTGCCCGGGCCAGCAGTACGCGACGCTTATAACCCCCGGATAGACTAGAGATATCCACGTCGGGATCCAGTTCCATGGTGGTGACAATGGACTCGACGCGCTGATTGATATCCCAGCCATCGACTCGCTCTAATTCACTCTGAACATCTTCCAATTCGTTCATTACTTTGTCGCTGGGATCATTACCCAACTGCAGTATCAGATGGTGGTAGCGGGCGGCGAGCTTGCCCTCCTCTCCGAGACCTTCGGCGATCACGTCGAACACGGAGCCAGTGGCGTCATGGGGAACCGACTGTTCCAGTTGAGCAATTTTGACGCCGGCGGCACGTTTTAGCACGCCTTCGTCGGCAATCACCTGGCCGGTAAGAATTTTTAGCAGGGTCGACTTGCCGGCGCCATTGCGGCCGATCAGGCAGACTCGCTCGCCGGGTTCGATAACCAGATTGATATGGTCAATAAGTGGTGGCTGACCATAGCTGAGATAGATGTCTTGCAGTGTGACAAGTGGCATAGGGTTTTTTAATCGTCCGTTTTTAAGAAGTGCGTCCGGCACCCAGCGGTTTGGCAATGAGTATCAGTTTTGGCAGCAGTGTCATTGAGCCAAGCAGCGCCGCGGTCATTGCCAGACCGGTTAACAGGCCAAAGTAGATCGAGGGAATAAAGTTCGACAGGGCAAGAATCGAAAATCCGACAATAATGGTAATCGCTGTGTAAAACAGCGCCAGACCGATGCTTGCATGGGCTCGATGCATGGCGGCAACATAGTCGCCATCGATACTGAATTCACGCTGGAATCGGGTGATGTAATGAATTGCATGGTCGACGCCAATGCCCACGGTAATGGCGGCGATGGTGATGGTCATCATATCCAGTGGAATACCGGTCAGACCCATACCGCCAAGGACAATTCCCGCGGCCAAAAAGTTTGGCACTATGGCGATCACGGAGATTTTTGCCGAGCGGAACAGCACTAAAAACATTAGCATAATGCCCACAAAGACCGCGCCAAGCGTCAATATTTGGGACTTGTAGAGACTCTGTAACATATTATTGTAGAGCACTAATAAGCCGGTAAAGCGAATATCTTCAGGTGCTATACCCACTTCATTGACAGCGTAGTCGCGGATCTTTTCCAGCAGATCGGCGCGGCGCAGGAGGCCATCGGTTTCCATGGCGCGCAACTGAATGCGGGCTTCGTCTATATCTTCGATAAGATAGGGCGCGACCATCTGGTTATAGATTTCAGGGCCAAAGCTTTTGCGCATAAAGGCGATTTCAAAATCATTCAGCTTGTGGCCGCTAAGGTCACTGGCGACATCGTAAATCTGCACCAATGAGCTGACTTTACCCACTTCTGGGAGTGATTCTATAAAGGCCTGCAACTTGGCCAGATCCGCTAGACCGGTTGAGGTAAACCAGTAGGTGTCTTTGAGTTGATTGCTGTCGCTGCTGTTGGTATCTGTGCCGAAAGCATCGTCACCGAAAGCATCGTCGCCAAACGGATCATCGCCGTAATCGTCAGTTTCCGCTTCTACGCTAGCGAAGGCATCATCGCCAAAGGCGTCGTCGCTGTATTCCGAATCAAAGGCATTGCTCTGCTCAGGCTCAGCAAAGGTCGGTGCCTGCAGAATAATATCCATAGGCGTAGTACCGCCCAGCGAGGCGTCGATAATTTCCATGCCCTGATAGATTTCGGTGTTGCTGCGGAAATAATCGATAAAGCGATTTTCCACTTCGAGGCGGCTAATGCCGACCACGGAAAGCGCACCGAGGCCCAGGGCAATCAGAATAACCCAGCTGCCATGACGCTCGGTAAAGTTGGAAAATATGGCGGTAACCGAGGCCGAGTTATCGGTTACCCCGGTATTTTTGCCTTTGCCCAGCAACATCATGCCGGCGGGGATAATAATAAACGCGATCACCAGAGCCAGTGAAATGCCCATGGTCATCATCCAGCCAAAGTCGATCACCGGTCGAATATTACTGACTACCAAAGACAGGAAGGCAACCATGGTGGTGAGCACGGTATAGAGGCAGGGCTTGGCCATTGAAGTGACTGTGGCAGTTACCAGTTGCTCTTGGCTGGCATCCGGCTGGCTGCGATGCAGTTCGCGGTAGCGCACAATCAGGTGCATGGTCAGGGCTAGAGTAATAATCAATAACAGCGCGACAAAATTGGATGAGATAACCGTCAGGCGCCAGTCGATCCAGCTGAGAAACCCGAGAATAATGATCAGGCAGAGCGCACAGGTGCTAAGTGGCAGTACTACCCAGCGCAGCTGACGGAAGATCACTGCCAAGGTGACAATAACAAAGATCAAAATACCAATGCCAAAGGTCGCCAGATCGCTTCTAATAAAATCGACCATATCCGCGGTAATCATGTCGGGACCACCTAGAAAAATCGTTGCGCGGTCACGGTATCCATTCATCAGGTCGCGCACATCAGCGACTAGCTGGTGAGACTGGGCAGCCTTTGCTGTGCGGTAGTCGAGAAACTCTTGGCTGACGCGGTCGAGCTCGATCTGTTGTTCGACGCTGAGATCCTGTTTCGATTTGATAAAACGCAGGGCATCGCGAGCGCTCACTAAATCGAGATATTTCTGGTCTAGCTCCAGGGTAGCGAGCATGCCGGTGGTTTGGCCATCGGCACTGAGAATCAGGTTTTTGTAGATCGGACTATTGAGAAATTCCTCACGCGCGAGCTGACGATCAACGCCGGGTGAGAGCAGGGTGTTGAGTTCGTTCTTTAGATCGGCAACACCGATTTTGGGGCTGTAGAGCAACGGCACATCGAGTAGCGATAACATGCTCTCAACGCCCTTAATAGCAGACAGTTCATTGCGCAGAGATGATAGAAGCTGGAGGTTTTGGTCATCAAATAGATCGCCCTGTTTTGGCGAAAAAGTCACAATCAAAAAGTTGTCACTGCCATAGCGCTGCACCACTTCGCGGAAATAATTTAGATCGTCATCATGTTCAAGAGTCAGAGAATCTGCCGAGGCATCGAGCTTAAAGTTGGGCAGTCCAAAGGCCATGGCCAGGGTCAGAGCCAGCACGGCAAAAATAGCGCCCAGCGGGTGGCGAAGAACGGTATTTTGATAGACATTAAGCAAGGTTGCAGACATGATTTTTTGAGTCCTAGAGCTGTGGTCAGCAGATGCCGCGTATTATGCGATGTTGGCGGCTAATATCATAGCGTGCAGGGGAGATTTAACGCGTGGTGATTGATGCCTGAGGCCGTCAAGCCCCGAGACGCGTCAATAATGAAACTCGCTTCTCTGGTCTAGATTTAAGCTAGGTCTAAACAGTTGCTGCAATGGATTTACTGGTGGGGATAAAACTAAATGATCGCAATACTCTTAGTCGTCAGTGCCATAGTCGCCATTGCGGTGGCGATTCACTACGAAATTCTATTTCAGCTGACCAACCTGATGCCGAAATTAACCGTGCGCCATCGCTTTCGCATTGTGCTCGGTGTGCTGGGCGCATTGGTTGCCCATGTGATTGAGATCTGGCTGTTTGCGGCGGCCTATTATGTGATGCACCACAGTGCTGGTTGGGGTGAATTGAGCGGTGCTTTTTCTGGCAGCCTAATGGATTGTGTCTATTTTTCCTTTACCACTTTCACTACCCTTGGCTTTGGTGATATTGCCCCACTGGGTGATATTCGCTACCTCACTGGCATTGAGTCCTTAACCGGTTTGGTGCTGATTACCTGGACGGCTTCGTTTCTCTATGTGGAGATGCGTAAGTTTTGTGGGGCTTAGGGGCTTAGAGGCGAAGCAT
>Ga0233426_10002627_pt1 | contig 14824 bp, 21 predicted proteins | sample SI_118_April2016_6_FD_179875 | JGI IMG/M metagenome (GOLD analysis project Ga0233426, IMG submission 179875) | Seawater microbial communities from Saanich Inlet, British Columbia, Canada - SI_118_April2016_10_MG | ecosystem: Environmental > Aquatic > Marine > Inlet | place: Canada: British... | reverse complement strand
GCGGCGCAGTTGAGCCTCGTTCAGCGTTTGTGCTTGGCGCATTGTGCTATCTCCTCAAAACCTAACGTTATGTTAGCTTTGAGTATAAAGTCTGAGATATTGGTCTTCCTACCGGAAAGACGCCTTGACTGAAGTTTATGTTTTACAATGACTTACGCAATAATCTCATACTATGTGTGTTCTATGAGGTTTTGGGCTGTGTGATTGCGCTGAGGAGTTACAGTGCGCATTACACGTGCTTTAAGCCAGAGCTCTGCCAGCCCTATCGTGTATTATGTGTTTCTAGCTGTTCAAGCTCAGCTTCGCCGAGCTGACTTTCGTTGTTTGTTCAATCGCTGTCGCTCAATCACAAACACCTTCAGTCTTTTGCTTCACATTTGAGTAGATCAAACAGCTTAAACACTGTGATCATATATGAATGGGATCTCATCCAGATTGTGTAGTCATACCAAGGCTATCCGCAGCCTTGGCATAACGAGACCTCATCCGAGTTGCTCTCGCCTGTCATAAGCGCAACCTTGTTACAGGTAGCTGGGGTTACCCTGTCAGCTTTACGCGCCACCTTTTCGGCAGCACACCCAATGCATCCAAAGCTATGACTGACCGTGGACACGGGCCGTGGGGTACTCTTACGAGCCTTGTATCCCACTCCTGCCATCTCTCTTTGCAGACGCTGGATGACACAGCGACGGTTGACATGCAGCTCGGCTACTGCGCGGCGTCCCTAACATCCTCCGCCACAGCGTGACCTGTGTTCGGATCTTCTTGGGGCATCTTACGATGCATAGAGCCTGTCGCCGATCATGAAGACAGCACAACCATTCTAGTCTTCACGTGTATTTATCAACAACAGCAAAAACCCGTGCAAAACTGGATGCCCTTTAAGAATAAAAGCAAATGCACGAGCTGCCTTACCGATCCTACATTCCAGCCTCGGCACCCGATTTAACTTTTACAGGCTTTTTGAGGTGATTAAGCAATGCAGAGAAGTCTCCTGCCATCGCCAGCAGTACTTTGTGCTGGTTAAAGTCATAGTGGTGGATCCGGTCGATATGCTTAAGGATAAACTCAAGTTGTTTGACCAAAATTAAGAACTCTTTGTAGCCACCTATACTGTCCAGCCGTTTGGCAAAGTGTCGCAACCAAGGTAGGAGCGCTGTTAACTCAGCGTCACGAGCGGTCGTACCTTTACAAAAATAGCTTTCATAATATCCATCAATTCTAAAATCCTTGTGTTCCGCCTTTAAGGACACCTGCAGCGCATAATCTAGTGGATACACTGCAAGGAGCGGAGCGGTGTAGGATGCGGACAGCTCCTCGATAGGATCGTCAAATACTGTTGGGCGCGCGTGAGTAAAAAGATACGTCATCACCTCAATCGGAAACGTGAACCTAGATTTAACTTCGGCTGTGTAAACTTTCTCATCAATCTGCTCAAAAGTAGTCGCCGGACGTATCCAGCCAAACCATGCAAACGGTATGTGCGGCTTAGTATGATCAACTTCGCAGACATAGTCGTCACCGGCTAAGCCACCATCGGCTTGAACAGAGACTTGTTCAGCATGAAATAGCATTTTTATACTGTACTCATTGGCACGTAAAAATGTGAGGTGTAGGGCGGCAACGCAGTCGTTGACCAGTTGTAATGAGGTGTTCATTTGCTAGCCCCTTATGCTTCAAAATCTGTTGATGGAGTAGCTTCGCCCTCACAATAGTGAGCGTAATGGCGCATCATCGACAATCGATCTAAACCTTTGACGCTCATGTATCTTCGAGCTCCTGCCGTTTTTGGTCTAATCTCGTGCTTTGGCTTAGAGCCCGCCGCTAGCAACTCATTGTGGCCGTGATTACCAAGACGCAGCAGGCTTTTACGCATCTTTTTGAGCAGTGGATGGTCTGGATAATGGTGAAGTAAAGCCTCGTAACTTGAAAGCCAGTGGACAGCACTTTCCCAGCGGTCACTAAAATGTACGGGGAATCCTTCAAGCGCGAACATCATCGAGCTTTGCTCCCATTTAGCTTCGTTATGTTTGAAGGTTGGGTGAGCTGCGTTGTAGATATTAGCCTGATACGCCGGTCCTAAGTATTGCTCACTGAGCGTTGCACGGATCAGTTTTATGACCATTGGATAACTTAACGTCCGAAACATCCACATGCAGCTGTTTCTATCTCCAAAATTCAAAGACGCACGCGCACTGTAAAAGAAGCTAAGCCTTAACCCCATGTAGTATGGATAGCCCAAACTACTGGCAAATCCGTGCTCTGGTTCTTGTGCATGCTGCAAATACACGAGAACAGGATTGCTGGTTACGTTGTCCTCAACAATAACACCCAAGCCGCAAGCATGCCAAATATTGAGAAGTGAGGTTTCGTACGGGCTTAAGATCAGGCCGCTGTTTTGTGGTTGGCTCATAATATTCATGATGCTCTCCTGTGGCTTGCGATTACCATCTCTTCGAGGAGGTCAATGAGATCGCGGGCACTGCCTTGGAAGTTGTGCAGCATCTGCGCGACGTCCGCTTGTGTTGGAGATAAACCTTCAGCTTCTAGGATGGTCTTGGCGCGATCCACCCAATCCAAATTGGTTGGCGGAGTAAGATCTAGAACTCGAAAGCGTGACAGCATCGCCCCGATGATGCGGCTCTTGTGATTGGTGGTTGCAACAAAGCGGACAAGATGGCGCTTGTCGTCCATAAACTCGCGAAACATGGGTTGCACGCTGCGCAAGTCCATCTCGTCAATCTCATTGATAACGATCAGCGCTTTATCTGCGTTGCCAAACATCTGATGGTTCACTTCAGACATAATCTTGGCTTCAAAGTCTTTGCCAAGACTGGCTGCGTTGAACTCCCACTGCATGTGTTGGATGTTCAACCTGTCGAAGTAGCTCTTGGCGATCACACGCGCAGCTTCTGTTTTGCCTGCGCCGGGCATACCAGCCAGTAGCACCGGCTTTGAGGGCGGTTGGGCGCAGTATTGTTTAATTACACCGGCATTAAGTGGGTCTGTAATAACGAGGTCAGAGAACACTTGTGGCAGATGCTTAAGGTCGAATGACATAAAGGCCTCCATTTTTAGTGTAGATGTCAGGGGCAACTCATCAGTTGCCCCCAGTTGGCGAGCATTAGCCGTAGAACTGTGCATCAGCTTTGCTGGGCGCATTTGCTGCAGTAACCGCTGCCTTGGAGCCGACCCGTATCATTTTGGAGGCAAACTCACGGACATCACGGGCTCGTTTGTCTGCCAGATCACCCGCATCAAGTTTGGCCAGGCTTTCTTGGGTGCGTTGATCAAGGTCCTTACCTGATGACACCAAGACAGCATCGATGATGCCTGCTTCATTGCAGCCGTAAACCACAGTGCCAGTGCCGTCGTCATGACAGCGCACCAAAGCTACCGCATAATCTTCTTCGTAATCCGTGTTGGCTTGAATAAAGGTCGGAAGCTCAAACGTAGACACACCGACTTGCACTTCTTGCAGACCTTCAAGAGCAAGCTTGCGGTAGTCTTCTTTAGACATGGTTGTCTTTTTTGTGGCCTTTGGCACCCGACGCACTTCTTCTAAGCCACCACATTCCTGCACGTAGCTGGTAAAGCTTTGATCCGGATCCTTCATGTCATGCGCAATTGCAACAACCCGGGCATAGGCTTCTTCACGGCGTCCCTGCCCCGCAAACACATAGCGGATCACCTTAAGAGCCAAGCTCGTATTTGCTTGGGTCTTAACCTCAAGGTCTGTGAGTAAAGCAGCAAAAGCGCGGCGCTTGCCCACTTCTGCTTTGAGCTCTGCATACATAGCGTAGACACCTTCAAGGATAGCATACAGTTCTTCGTTAGCTGCGCGCAGTGTGCCTTCTTCCCAAGTCACACGGGCAGTGTGCATTGCGTCGAGGCGTTTGTGGATATCGGTTTTGATTTGAGATTGAACAGACATGGTTCTTCCTTTCGATTATAGCTTGCAGCCACCTGCAAAGCGTTGAGTAAAAGCCCCAATCCTTACGAACAGCGTTCTAAGGAAGCAGAGGGCCACAGCATTTTAGTGTCATGCTGAGACTCGTTTAATCGAACAAGTGCTCTAGGTTTTGACTCCAAACGCATAAAACGGAGATGGAGTCATGCCCAAAGACTGGGCACATGAAGGCGCAGAGGCACTTAGCTTTGTGACTGCTCCGCCCAACAACGCAAAAATTGCGTACACTCGCTTCAAGGGCCAGCGGAACCTGCCCTATAAGGAAGCCGAGCCCTATAAGTCTTCGCTTTATTATTGGTGGTGGGCGTTCTTGCGACGCAACAAGCAGTACAAGAATACCTGCAACAAGTTTGGGGCTGGCAAACTTGCTCGCCTTTATCAGGACTTTGGCAATATCTTTGATGGTACCTTCTTGGATTGGTGGCGTGATCACCAAAGCCTGTTTGCAGAGCAAAGCTGCGTAGGAAAAGACCCCGACAATCACGGCCAATTAATGTACCAAATTGACCCTTATCGGCCGCTGCACCATATACAAGAAGAAGTTAAAGCACTGCACATGCGTGCTCAGGCAATTATGCCAGTTGGCGGCTCACCCGTTACATCGACAGCCCAGTATCCGATTTACACTAATGTGTCCGCTCATACTCTACACCGAGTTTTGAAGCTATGGGACCTCAAGCAAACACATCCAACAGACAGCGCTTATAATCTAGGTATCTTGGCGGGCTTGCGTCCAAACTTGATGCCTTTGCCTCAGTATACTGCCACGCGCACATCAAAAGCACTTGAGATCGAGCGCCATAACAAACGCGCGCGCATCAGCATATCCAATCAAACAAACCGATATTTGCGTACAGCTGAGCAATATGTTGAGAATGTTGGGCATGGAGAGTTCCCAAAAGCTCTGCGCAGGTAAAATTGTAGCATTGATTTTATTGGATAAAAGGCCAAACACGCTGTTTGGAAACGCCATGTTTGCTATTTTTGTCAAACACGCTGTTTGCAACAGGAGTGTTTGGGTAATTCCAAATAAACGCCGTGTTAACACTGCATGTTAAAACACAGTGTTTGCGTAGAGCTGCACAATTTGGTGGCCCTCAGTGCTGACTTTGTACAGGGCAGATGTGCTGTGTTTGTATCGGGATGATCTATGAGGTGGCTTAATACTCTTCCGCCAACATGATTGTAAGTACGCGCGCAGTGACGGCTGGATCGCTTGGATCGGGCGAATGCATTTGCAGGTCTACGTCGTAGGTGTCGATCTTCCAGAAGACGGTCGCATCGTCGTGTATGAATGATCCGAAGTCATGCTCGCCATAAGGATCGTTGTCCGGTGTGAAGGCGGTGTAACACTGCACTTGGCCCAGTACTGATGGCACGTCATCTAATGCCTGCACACCTCGGGTGATCACCACACGGCACCCTGTGAATGAGCGCCGTGCGTGATCATTAAGTGCTGCTATTTTAGCTGTGGTTGCATCATGCATTTGCTGCCGCCTTAGCAGCCCCTGGCTTTAGGCGTGGTTGCCGCTCAGCTACCTTGGTGATCGCTGCGTCTAACTCTCCTGCAGAAGCTGCATTGAGCAAGGCATCTAGAACAGCAGCCACTTCAGATAATGACTTCACAAACACCGCGTTGTTGGTGCCATCTGCGGCAATCACACGTGCCCCGTATCGGCACTGCACATACCAGCCGCCGTCTTGCTCAAAGAACCATGGGCGTACTCGGCGGTGGGTTTTAACCATCACACGCTCTCCTGTGTCGTTGGTCATCCACTTGTGTCGCTCAACTCGGTGATCTTCCTTCTTAAGCGCTGCAGCGTGCACCAGCTTTTGTTCTTTGAGCCCCGCCACGAGTTTATCGCGCCGTGCTATGATAGGATCGCGCTTTGCACTGCGATCAACGGTCTTGAATGTAAGCTTTGCCAGATGTGTCATATCCGCTTCTCCCTGTTTGGTTACAGCTAAAGCGTATGTTCAAAAGACATGACGGACGACCGGAAAGACAGTCAAGTAACTGATTATATATGATAATATGAGATAAATACAGCTGCACACACCCAACTGGAGGCAGCATATGAGCATAAGACTAATAGAGCACTTAAGAGACGAATTGATACACACTGGTATTGTCCAGAATACACCAGAATTTTGCCGCAGCTGGCTAGGACGTAGCGAGGGCTATATCCGCGTATTGCGCTACAACCGCATTGAGCCAAGTGTTGAGACACTGGCAATTTGCTCTAACAAGCTGGGGCATTACGCAGCGCGTCTGAACGGCTCGGAGGTTGAGCAGCACAAGCAGTGGGCCACTAGGTTAATTGATCTGAAGACCCTCTGCGATCAGGCCATAGCGCAGCAGGCAGAAGCTGTTTGGCGTGAGCCCGAGAGGATGGGCGCGTGATTAATACATATGGCTATATGAATGTGATATTACTGTGTATCTCGAAATGGGTTCTGCAGCCCCAAAAATATGCGCTGCGGTTTTTTAGCGGGAAGTACTTACAGAAGTTGAGTGGTGATTTGGCATCACCCCATACTGCAGAGGAGCTATGTAATGCGCATAGCTGAAGTTGTGTGTAAGCGGCCTGCACCGTTACCTATTCCCAAACCCGCAAAATCAAAAAAGCGCGTACCAAAAAAGAGTAAGCCTAAGCCGTTTAACACTCCAAAACCCGACAACCTCAGCTGATGGGAACTGCTCTGGTGGCTAACGCCGTCTATAAGCAGGCGTAAGACGGTGAGTTTGGGAACACCGCTACGTGTGGCTGTAAACGTGGGTTAAGGCGCTACGTGGGCTTGTGTGTCAGATATATGCGGATGTTGGAGTTTATAGGGCTGTGTAGGTTTTGGTTGTGAACAGGCGCGAGAGGCATAGTTAAAATCATACGAGTTCGTCTTCGCTCATATGCTCGATAAAGATGCTAGGCCTTAAACCAAGCTGGCATTTGTGCATATTGCAGCCAACGGCAGCTTCGAGCCCAAAATTCCAACTTCTACTGGGTGCAGCGAAGGTCTGCTTCAAATCCTGCGCTTCGCCAATTCTCGGTAGAGCGCTGGTGGCGAAACGCCGATCCTTTCTGCCACCATGATCCATTCACCCTTGGGCGGTTTGCCATGAAGGTCCAGCCACGCATCAAGCCGATCCGCCACACGCCTCAGACGCAGGATTTCAATCCGCGCCCGCTGCGCCTGCACTTCCTTTGCATGGGTCTCAATTAAGCTCAGGGCAGCCTCCGGCATTTTGCGGATAGCGCTCAAAAACTTAGCACGAGGCATGCTGGCAACTTCGGCGTCAACGCGCACAACCGCGTCACAGTGATAGATTTTAGCAAACAAGGACGCCTCGGCCAAAGCCATGCCTGCCGTGGCAACGTGCAGTGTCAGCGGCACACCATCTGTCAGCGGGCGCTCCAATGCGACCGCGCCGGATCGCACCAGATACATAGACTCCACTTGCTCCGCTTGACGGAACACCGCCGCATTTTTCGCTATCCTACGGACGGGTGCGCCATCGAAAATATCTATCCAGGTCGACATGATAGAGATCATATGGCGTTTGATACTTGTCTGATAGTCTTTTGATGACAATTTGAGAGGCTAGAACATGCAAGCAAAAATTATCCTAACTGTAATTGCATTAACGGGCGGCACGGCGCTCGCGTTCGCGCAAACCAACCATGCCGGACACGATAATGGTATGGATCATTCAGCACACGGCCAAGATCAGATAACGAATGCCGATGTATTGTCAGAACCTGGGCAAGGCGCTTTCGCAGCTTTGTCCGAAGTCGTACGCGTCCTTGAAGCTGATCCCAGTACGAACTGGGCCAAAGTCGATCTGACTGGCTTGCGAGCGCATCTGATCGATATGGACCGTTTGGTCTCGGATGCGGTGGTCTCGCAAACTGACCTCCCGAACGGGATAAGCGCCGCCGCGACTGGCGATGCAGAGACAATCGCGACGCTTCGGCGGATGGTGCCTGCCCATGCGGCGCAGCTCGCGCGTGATGATCGTTGGGCTATACAAGCCACCCAAACCGACGAGGGCATTGAGCTGCGGGTGACGAGCGATGATCCCGCTGTTGTCGCCCGGATCAAAGGCCTAGGTTTCTTTGGATTGATGGCCAGTCAGGATCATCATCGTGAGCATCACTTGATGATGGCACTCGGGGAAGATGCCCACGCGCATTGATATGCTGCGACAGCAGGTAACAGACGTGCGACTTGCAAAACCATACATACCCCATATAGGTATGTTTCATGTCTATGGCTCGCTTCATCATGGTCGTCATCTTGACGCTATCCGCATCGCTCTCCGGAGCGATGGATGCGGGACATATGCCGTCTACCGATCATAACCACGCTGCGGCTGAAATCATGGCGGATGAACAACCCGCATGTTGTCAGGACGGCACTGAACGTACACAGACCTGTCATGCCGTGCCAGCTCTGCTTCCGGCATCGGAACCGACCAGCACTCCGCCATTTGCGGGTGAAGGTGTAGTCTTCGCGTCTGGCATACTGCTGACCGGTATTCAGCCATCCGGTCTTCTCGATCCACCCCGCGCGGTGTGATACCTGCTGTGCCTCTCCGTGGTGCAGCAAAGATTAGTCATCACACCAAAACGGGCTTTGCCCGCTGCCCTTATATATGGGCACGCATCTTTCGAGAGGAAAACCTTATGAAATCGATCACGACACTTCTGGCCTTAACACCTGCCGCTGCACTTGCCCTTGGACTGGCATCCTTTGGATGGGCGGGCATGGCCCATGCCGACAGCCATTCACATATGGCTGACTACGGCACCATGCACGTAACCAAAAGTCCTACATGCGGATGCTGCGGCGCTTGGGTGGCACTGGCCCGCGAGGAAGGCTACGACATTGAAGTTACCGACACTGCGGACGTCACAAGCGTGAAATTGGACGCGAACATTCCTGGCAATATGTGGGCCTGTCATACCGCCATGATCGACGGCTACGTCGTCGAAGGCCATGTGCCATTTGCAGCCCTTGCAAAACTGCTGGAAGAGCGCCCGAACGTCACCGGCATCGCTGTTCCGGGAATGCCCAGCGGCTCGCCCGGCATGGGAAACGACCCAACAGCACGCTATGACGTGATCACTTTCGGCGGCGATGCGAATGAAGGCGACGTCTTCTATCAGGCCGGTTTGTGAAACGGCTTGTATTCATAGCTGGTGGCGGAGCGGCTCTGATCGGGGCCGCTCTCTATGCCTATACCACGGTCTCGGCTGAAACTGATCGGGTTGTCCTGAAAGATACCGATCCAGTAATCGTAGCACTCGGGGCGAGTGTCTATGAGGCGAATTGTGCCTCGTGTCACGGGGCTAACCTGGAAGGCCAAGCCAATTGGCGCTCGCCTGGTGATGATGGACGTCTCCCCGCTCCGCCCCATGATGAAACCGGACACACATGGCACCATGACGGGGACACGTTGTTTCGGCTCACCAAATACGGGACGGGTGCCCTTATCGGCGATCCCGACTACGCGTCAAACATGCCAATCTACGAAGGCGTTCTGAGCGATGAAGAGATTATCGCCGTTCTCAGCTACATCAAATCGACCTGGCCGGACGACGTCCGCGCCCGTCATAACGAAATGGAAAACAGACAATGAAACAAAGCATTTTTGCAATCCTTGCGCTGATCGCAACCGCGACCGGTGCCTGGGCGCACTCCAAAGCCGAAGAAACAACTCCGGCAAATGAGGCGACAGTAGCATCGGTTGAAGCCATCGAAATGCGCTTTGATGATCCGATGCGCGTGATCGCGATTACGCTGACCGGACCGGACGGCGAAGTGGATATTGAGCGTGAAACCGGCATGGACGCCGTGACGGAGTTCCGTGCGCTACCACCTGCTGATCTGCCCGACGGAGCCTATACGGTTGATTGGCGTGGTCTATCTGCAGACGGTCACCCCATGCAGGGCACCTTCGGCTTCAAAGTAGCCGATTGATCGGCGTGGAAGGTCTGGCACCAATCGACGCATGGGCCATTGCGGCCATCATTGCGAAGTCAGCGGGCTACGGCGCGGCGCTTCTTGCAATGGGAGGGCCACTATTCATTTTGGCCTTTCCAAACGCATCCTCCGATGTGCAGAGACTAGCTCGGAAAATCGCTGTGATCGCCGCTTTGATCGGACTTGCGGTGCTGGCATTGCGGTTTGGCATCCGGGCCGCCCGTATCTCCGGGATGGGTTTGCCAGGTGCACTCGATCCTATGATGCTTGGCTTTGTCAGAGACAGTCCGCTCGGGACAGCCGCAATCTGGCGCGTTTTGGGTGAACTTCTGGTCCTTGCCATGCTGATAGGGGGTGTCGTTGGCCTCGGGATGGGCTTGGTTGGGACGCTCTTGATTGCGGTGTCCTACACGTTCGTTGGCCATTCTCTTGGTGACCCTCGCTGGCTGCTCGCGTCGTTGTTGACACTGCACCTTCTGGCGGCGGCATTCTGGGTTGGCGCACTGGCCCCTCTCGGTCGCGCGGTCGGCCAGCCAGACGGCGCATTGCTGCTTCATCGCTTTGGAAACGTCGCCAGCCTGACGGTCGCACTGCTCATTGTCGTTGGTTTGATCTTTGCATGGCTCATGACCGGATCACTCTCGGCGCTGCTTTCAACAGCTTACGGCTGGACGCTTCTCGCCAAGCTCGGGGTGGTGGCAGGCTTAATGGTCCTCGCCGCCCTCAACAAATGGCGGTTCGTTCCGGCGCTTGCTTCTGGCGACCCCACTACCGCGTCCCACCTGCGCCGCTCAATCCAGATCGAGGCCTTGGCCGTTCTGCTCATCTTGCTGGCAACCGCAACGCTGACCTCGATCACCACGCCTCCGGTCAACATGTGAAAAGGAAACTCTCATGACCTCCTTATCCCGAAGATCAATTCTGAAAGGGGCTGCTGCGCTTGGCGGCGCAACCCTGTTGTCCAGACCCTCTTTTGCCGATGAGCGCTTGCCAATCCTGCGGGCGGCACCTGCATCCGCGCAACTTGCCCCTGTCGGATATCCTTCAACACCCGTCTGGGCCTACGCGACTGAAACGGCAGGCACGGTTCCGGGCCCGGAAATTCGCTTAGGGGCCGGGGAGCGGGTCAGATTCCAACTGATCAACGACCTGCCGCAACCAACCTCTGTGCACTGGCATGGCATTCGCATTGAAAATGCCATGGATGGCGCGGCACCTTTGACACAAGCCCCCGTGCCGCCCGGCGATACGTTCGACTATGACTTCGTAGCCCCCGATCCTGGGACATATTGGTATCACTCTCACAACCGCAGCACGGAACAAGTTGCGCGTGGCCTCGCGGGTCCATTGATCGTGGAAGATCGCGAACCGTGGCTCGGGGAACCTAGTGCAGCAACCCGCGAGCTGGTCCTTATTCTTGATGATTGGCTGCTGGATAGCGACGCAAGAATTATTGAAAACAGATGGGAAGACCTGCACGCGGCCTCGCATGGTGGGCGCATGGGAAACACGGTCACGGTGAACGGCGCTGCCTATCCAGAATTGGATATCCAGCCCGACGAGCGTGTGCGGTTGCGGATCATCAACACAGCCACGGATCGGATCATGCCCTTGTCGTTGCCGCATCTGTCGGCGCGGCTGATTGCACTAGACGGCCACCCTGTTACGCCACGCGAAATCGACACTCTTATCCTCGGACCCGCTCAAAGGGTGGATGTGGTGATCGACGGTCGCGTGGACGGTGAGGCCCGCGCCAGCCTGCTGCTTGATCCCGGTAATGGAGAATGGGTGGAAATTGCTGGCTTCATCCATTCGGGTGACACTTTGCCGTCACGCGGCACTGATGTCCGCCCTTTACCTGCGTGGGGCACACTTCCCGTGCCAGACCTATCAGACCCGCAGCGCGAAACGCTGTTGATGGAAGGCGGAGCCATGCGCGGGATGTTGGAAACTCGTTTTGGCGGCGAAACCATGGGATTCCGCGAACTTGCAGCCAACGGTATGGTTTGGGCGTTCAACGGTGCCGCGAACGAAATGGATAAGCCAATGTTCCAGGCGGCTCTGGGCCGAACTGTGCAATTGAAAATGTCAAACCGATCCGTGTTCCCGCATGCAATCCACCTGCATGGTCACCATTTTACCGTCCTGTCCAAAAGTGGCGCTGCAAACATCGAAGGTGACGTGCGCGATACTGTGCTGATCGGCGCGGATGAAACCGTCGAGATTGCATTTGTTGCTGACAATCCCGGCCAGTGGATGATCCATTGCCACATGCTATCGCATCAGAAGTCGGGCATGATGGCGTGGTTTGAGGTCGCCTGAGAGATGTTCTGGGCACCGTTCATCATGGGTATTATCCTTGGCGTCGCGACGGTCAGTCTGATGGCAGTTGGGGGCGTTCTACGCCAGCGCGGGACATGGGCCACAACCATGGTCGCAATTACGTCTTTCTACGTGGTCTTCGCGATACAGACCGGCAACTTAATGGAAATCATTGTTCACACTGGTCTCGCAGCCGGGTTCGTCATTCTCGCGATTGTTGGCGCACGCGCGTCATCCTGGATACTCGCTGCTGCTTTGCTCGGACATGGATTATTCGACGTTGCAGTCGGATCGGTTCTCTCGAACCCTGCCCCGAACTGGTGGGGGCCGTTCTGTCTGGGGATCGACGTGATACTGGCGCTTGCTTTGGCCGTGATGCTCTGGCGCGGACAAACCCTCGACTAAATTACTATTTCGACGCTTTCTGCAAAAGCCCGATCAACTCGTCAAACTTCGCTCGCTGTTCTTCGGGGTCGCCACTTTGGATGGCCGTCTCGACACAATGCTCGGCGTGATTTTCAAGGATTAGCTTTTCGACACCCAGGATCGCTGACCGGATCGCCGCTGTTTGCGCCAGAATATCCATACAGTAGCGGTCGGCCTCGACCATGCCCGACACGCCGCGCACCTGTCCTTCCAGCCTTGAGAGCCGGTCCAGTGTCTTTTCTTTGTTAGCTTTCACGCTGGCATTCCACTTTTGTTTGGAACCATCGGCTGACATTCTGGTTATATACCCCATATGGGTATATTGGAGAGACAGACAATGGCACTTCAAGGCGATAATACAATGGATTCCACAGATACGCATCATAGCCATACCGGAAAATCAGGAAACTATGGTCGGTTTTTTGCAATGATCGGCACCTCAACGATTGTGATGTATGGCCTGATTTATCTCAACACATACGCGCTCGATCACGTATTCTTTTCGCAAACTCGGATGTGGATGGCGCTTTACATGGGTGGAATGATGGCGGTGATCATGCTGGCTTTCATGCTCGGCATGTATTCAAACCGTAAAGCAAATATTACGATTTTTGTTGGTGCCGCGATTGCCTTTGCGGCGGGCCTTTATCTGGTGCGTTCTCAAGATACAGTGGGCGATGTCGCATGGATGAAGGCGATGATCCCACACCACTCTATCGCAATACTGACCAGCGAACGGGCCAACATATCGGTCCCGCGTGTGCGTGAACTGGCCGATGCGATCATCGAAGTGCAACGCGGGGAGATTGCAGAAATGAAGCGATACATCGCGGACATTGAAGCGAACGGCGATGCAGCACCCGGAACATCCAGAACAGAACCTGAGACGAAGGAAAACGATCATGCCTAAAGACACCCGCGACGTCGCTGATGTGACGACCGATCCCGCAACCGCCGCGACCGGAAAAACAGCCGTTTTGTATCGTATGGCCTTGCCGAACCATCTGTGCCCGGCGGGACAGAAGGCGCGTTGGATTTTGGAAAGAAAAGGGTTTGAAGTCGATGATCGTCTGTTCCGGGAGCGATCAGAGGTCGACACATTCAAAAAGGCGCATGACGTGCCCACCACCCCGCAGATCTGGATCGAGGGCGAGCGGGTCGGTGGCTATGATGCTCTGCGACAAAAGCTGACCGACTACGATCCGAACGCTACAACCTACCAGCCGGTAATCTATCTATTCGCGGTGGCCGCTGCGACGGCGCTTGCTCTGTCCATCGGCTTTCTCGGCGCAATCACATGGCAAACGCTCGGTTGGTTCATCTCCGTTTCAATGATCCTTTTGGGGATGCAAAAGCTCCGCGACATCGAGAGCTTTACCACCATGTTCCTGAACTACGATCTGCTAGCGCGGAAATGGGTGCCGTACGCCTATGTTTACCCTTGGGTCGAAACTGGCGCGGGCATTCTGATGACGGGTATGTTGCTGACTCCACTTGCCGCCCCTGCGGCACTCTTTATCGCCACAGTCGGCGCGATCAGCGTGTTCAAAGCAGTCTACATTGACAAGCGAGAGTTAAAATGTGCCTGTGTGGGTGGCAACTCGAATGTCCCACTCGGTTTCGTAAGCCTGACGGAAAACCTCATGATGGTGGGCATGGCGATTGTGATGCTCGCCCTGATAGTAGTTTGAAAGGAAGCAACATACCGTGACTTCGGCGCAAGCAGACGTTGGTGGTGCGCGACCTAATGGCAGCTTAGTACCGCATAGCAGTTATATGAACGCGCAACATTGAGAATCCGCTTAATTAGCCAAAACCAGCGCTTGTGCTTCAATCGTTGTCGAGAGAAGCTTCAATCAAGCATGGGGCTATCATAGTGTTCAACACGGCGTTTCCGCCCTGCCCTTACAATGACATCAAAAACACACTTATACGCACACCAAAAATATAACCGCTTAAGCCATTGATTATAAATGTATAATTTATACCGCCTCCATTGAAAATCCTCGTGTCGGTGGTTCGATTCCGCCCTCGGGCACCATTTAAGTCAACAATAACAATGACTTAACCTAGTGCTAAATTCCAAAAAACCGCTAAAATCAAAAACACACCTTAAACACA
>Ga0233426_10002623_pt1 | contig 14831 bp, 10 predicted proteins | sample SI_118_April2016_6_FD_179875 | JGI IMG/M metagenome (GOLD analysis project Ga0233426, IMG submission 179875) | Seawater microbial communities from Saanich Inlet, British Columbia, Canada - SI_118_April2016_10_MG | ecosystem: Environmental > Aquatic > Marine > Inlet | place: Canada: British... | reverse complement strand
TACCTGCTCAACCTTAACCATTGCATGACCATCCACTAAGCTAAGCTTTAATTTTTGCTTCGCATTGATCTGCCCTGTCTCTGTGATGACCGTGCCTTGTTCGTTTTGGGTGACGCTATAGCCTCGCGACAAAGTGTGCAGTGGACTTAACTGATTAAGCTGTGTCGCAAGGCTCGAAAACCTTTGTGATTGTTGACTTAATGACGATTTCTGAGCCGTTGTTAAGCGTTGACATAACTGCATGACATGGCGAGTATGAGACTTAATAAATACATTTGGATTACTACTTAACAGGCTAGCCTGGTTTTGTTTATACCTTCCATGCTTTGTCTGTAAGTTTTTTAGCGCAGCTTGTTCTAACCTTGCTTGAATATGGTCTAAGCGTTGGCTCTGATCGTTGAGAGATTGGCCTGGGTGTTTGAGCAACGCCCGCAAACGAGCGACATCCAATCGTTGATGTTGCAAATGTTTGTGCCACTGTTGGCGTAACTGGCGTTCAAGTTGAATCACTCTGTGGACAAGTTCACCTTGGTCTTGACTGACGAGCTCGGCGGCTGCTGAGGGAGTTGGCATGCGACAATCTGCCACAAAGTCAGCAATGGTAAAATCAGTCTCGTGACCTACAGCACTCACTGTGGGAATGCGACTGGCATAAATTGTGCGAGCTAAATGCTCATCATTATAACTCCAAAGATCCTCGATGGAGCCACCACCACGGGTGAGGACGATGACGTCGTGTTGACCTAAAAGATTACAAAGTTCAATGGCATTAGCACTTTCCAAAGCGGCATTTGGGCCTTGCACTGTCACAGGTAACAGGTCGACAGCTAAACTAGGCATGCGTTGTTGTAACACTTTTAAAAAGTCGTGAATAGCAGCACCGTCAGCGGAACTGATAACAGCTATGCGCTGACAATGAGATGGAATAGTGCGCTTATGTTGTTCTTCAAATAAGCCTTCATCCAACAGTTTTTGCCTTAAGGCCACAAAAGCCTGCTGCAAGTTACCACTACCTGCGAGCTGAATTTTTTCGCCAATGAGTTGATAATCGCCGCGCCCAGGGTAAATACTGACCTTGGCTTGGAAGTGCACCAAATCACCTTCTTTTGGGTTAAAGTCACAATACAAATTACGATTACGAAACATGGCGCAACTCACCTGTCCGTCCATATCTTTGAGACGGAAGTACCAATGCCCAGATCTCGCTGCGGTAAAGCCTGAAATTTCACCAATAACCGTTACTATACCAAAGCGACTTTCTAACAAAGTTCTGGCAGCGTGATTTAGCTCACTTACTTGCCAAATACGCTCGATGGGGGTGTCTGAACTACTCATGTAAGGCCTTGATCTGAGCAATGGAATTGAGCTATAAATGATACACCAAAAGCACTAAGAAAAGATCCTAAGCCTATGGTCATGGTCTAGGCTTTTCCAGTATAATGTGGCGTTTCCTTTCACCTATTAAAAGGATGCACCCATGCTACGACTTGCCGAAGAAGCCCTCACGTTTGATGACGTACTCTTAGTACCCGGTTATTCGGAGGTGCTGCCCAAAGACGTTCGTCTGCAAACTCATATTGCCCGAGACTTACCCTTAAATATCCCCCTTGCCTCTGCTGCTATGGACACTGTGACTGAGGCACGCTTAGCTATCGCTATGGCTCAAGAAGGTGGCATTGGTATCGTTCACAAAAATCTTACTGTTGCCGAACAAGCCGAACAAGTTTTGCGGGTTAAAAAGCATGAGAGTGGTGTAGTCAAAAATCCAGTCACCTGTTCATCTGACATGACGGTTGGAGACCTCCAGAGTTTGGCGGCCAAAACAGGCTTTTCGGGCTTTCCGGTAGTGGATAATGGTGTGTTGGTTGGTATTGTGACAAGTCGTGATATGCGCTTTGAAAACCATGTTGATGCGCGCGTAGATACCATTATGACCACCAAAGACAACTTGGTCACCGTCGAACCCGGAGTAGATCAGGATACGGTGCGTAACTTACTGCGTAGGCACCGTATTGAGCGCGTATTAGTGGTGGATGAACACTTTTCCCTGCAAGGCATGATGACAGTGAAAGATATGTACCGTGCTAAAGCTTATCCCAATGCATGTAAAGATGCACAAGGTAGCTTGCGAGTGGGTGCTGCAGTAGGTACGGGGCCAGAAACTGAAGCTCGGGTTACGGCCTTAGTTGGGGCTGGGGTTGATTTAATTATTGTTGATACCGCCCACGGTCATTCCGCAGGTGTGATAGAGCGGGTTCGCTGGGTAAAGGCTAACTTTCCCCACGTGCAAGTAGTGGGTGGAAATATTGCCACCGCTGAGGCTGCCAAGGCCCTCGCTGACGCTGGGGCAGATGGTGTTAAAGTAGGTATTGGCCCCGGTTCTATTTGTACCACGCGTATTGTAGCGGGGATTGGTGTACCACAAATTACGGCCGTAGCCAATGTAGCAGCAGTGATGAGTCCCCTTGGTATTCCTGTGATTGCAGATGGGGGCGTCCGTTATTCTGGTGACTTAGCCAAAGCCATTGCCGCGGGTGCGAGTGTCGTGATGGCCGGCAGTTTGTTGGCGGGAACAGATGAAGCACCGGGTGAGGTTGAACTATTTCAGGGTCGTGCCTATAAAGCTTATCGTGGTATGGGATCGATTGGAGCCATGGGCCAAACCCAAGGTTCTAGTGATCGTTATTTTCAAAGTACCGATGAGGGTGTAGAGAAGCTTGTCCCAGAGGGCATTGAGGGTCGCGTAGCCTGCAAGGGGCCAATGGCTGCGATTGTGCATCAAATGATGGGCGGTTTGCGGGCCAGCATGGGCTACACAGGCTGTGCCAATATGGAACAAATGCGCACCATTCCAACTTTCACCCGCATTACCAGTGCGGGTATGAGCGAAAGCCATGTTCATGACGTGACAATTACCAAAGAAGCGCCCAACTATCGGGCTAAATAAGCCGTACTAATCAACTTGGCTAAGTAATTAGCTGATGATTTTAATTAACACGGTTCTAGACTCTTCATAGAGCTAAAGCCCATTCACGGAGTGACACACGATGCAGGACATCCACGCACAACGGATTCTCATCTTGGATTTTGGTTCCCAATACACACAATTAATTGCCCGTAGAGTTCGGGAAATTGGTGTTTATTGTGAAATCCGTGCTTATGACATGAACGAACAGGCGATTCTTGATTTTGCCCCTAAAGGTATTATATTGGCTGGCGGCCCAGAGTCTGTGACCGAAGTTCATAGCCCGCGTGCACCGGCAGTTGTTTTTCAAATGAATGTGCCTGTGCTAGGCATTTGTTATGGCATGCAAACTATGGCAGAGCAGTTGGGGGGCAAGGTTAGCGCATCAGACGAGCGCGAATTTGGTTATGCCAACGTGCAAGTAGAAACAGCAGGTGCACTGCTTAAAGACATTCATGACGACCTGCAGGCCGATACATGCAATCTAAACGTTTGGATGAGCCATGGTGACAAAGTTACGCAGATGCCTGAAGACTTTACCTGTATGGCATCTACAGACAGTGCGCCTATTGCTGGCATGAGTAACGAAGCAAAACGCTTTTATGGCTTACAGTTTCATCCAGAGGTGACTCACACTAACCAAGGTGGAGCGATTCTTGAACGTTTTGTGAGTGATATTTGTGGTTGTGAAGGTTTATGGACTGCCAGTAATATTATTGATGATGCCATTGCGACGGTGCGTCGTAAGGTCGGCAAAGACACGGTATTGCTGGGTCTTTCGGGTGGCGTAGATTCATCTGTTGTGGCGGCATTACTGCACAAGGCCATTGGTGACCAACTGGTGTGTGTATTTGTTGACAATGGTTTGTTGCGTCTTAATGAAGGCGACCAAGTCATGCAGATGTTTGCTGAAAATATGGGTGTGCGAGTCATTCGAGCAGACGCACAAGCATTGTTTCTTGATAACCTTAAGGGCGTCTCAGATCCAGAGGCCAAACGTAAAGTTATCGGCAATACTTTTATCGATGTATTTGATGCTGAAGCTGCTAAAATTACCAATGTAAAATGGCTCGCCCAAGGAACTATTTATCCGGATGTCATCGAATCTGCGGCTGCAGAAACGGGTAAGGCCCATGTTATCAAATCCCATCACAACGTGGGCGGTTTGCCAGATGACATGGCTTTTGAGTTAGTGGAACCACTGCGGGAATTATTCAAAGACGAAGTACGAAAAATTGGTTTAGAACTTGGCCTACCATACAACATGGTTTACCGGCATCCCTTCCCAGGCCCGGGTCTTGGGGTGCGCATCTTAGGTGAAGTGAAACAAGAATACGCCGACATTCTGCGTTTAGCTGATGCCATTTTCATGGAAGAATTACATGCATCGGGCTGGTACCAAAAAACCAGCCAAGCCTTTGTGGTCTTCCTACCTGTCAAATCTGTGGGTGTGGTGGGTGATGGACGTCGCTATGAGTGGGTAGTGAGTTTAAGAGCGGTAGAAACAATCGACTTTATGACCGCCCGCTGGGCCCACCTGCCCTATGAACTATTGGAAAAAGTCTCGGGCCGAATTATTAATGAAATAGCAGGTATCTCTCGGGTTGCCTATGACGTTTCCAGTAAGCCCCCTGCCACTATTGAGTGGGAATAAGATATCATGATATCAATCATTAATTATTTAATTTCAATGTATTATCTGTGGATTTAAATAAATGTATGTATCAGTAACAGGACTTAAACCAAAAGGTTTAATGGGTTGGATCAGGTTTTTGACATTAACAATGCCTGCGTCAAAAGATGCCCAAAAAGCTGAAGGAATACTGCATTGTGTGTTCAATGCACGTAATGGATACCAACACACACTCACTGTTTGGAAATCAAAAGAGCACATGTTAGGTTATTTAACATCTCCATCCCATTTAAAAGCTATGAAAAGTTTTTCTAAAATTGGTGACGGAAAAGTTTATGGCTACGAAGCAAACAGTATCCCAAGTTGGGAAGATGCATTGACTGAGTGGGATAAAAATGGGCGCATGCACTAGCAATTGTTGCATGTTAGTTGCAAGGTCGGTGTGAGACAGATGGCTGCTATTAATGCTACTGACGACATTCGTTAGCAATTTAAAACGGGCATTTATAATATGGATGGGGCACTGTTTAAGGTAATTTAATGGAACTAACTATTCAACAAGCGCTGCAACAGGGTGTTGCGGCGCATAAAAAAGGTCAAGTTGAAGAAGCTGAGCGCCTTTATAAAGCCATCTTAAACTCCCAGCCAGCGCAGCCGGATGCTAACCATAACCTAGGCGTCTTATTAGTATCTATTAATAAAACAGATGCAGCGCTGCCACTATTTAAAGTTGCTGTTGAAACAAATTCAAAAGTAGATCAGTTTTGGCTGAGTTATATTGACGCCCTAATCAAGGCAAAGCAGGGTGAGAATGCCAAGCAAGTCCTTGAGCAGGCGAAAAATCAAGGGGTGGCAGAATACAAACTAGACATCCTGAAAACACAACTGAATTCTTTAAATACGACAGGAAATGTCTATAGTGCAAACCCACCTCAAAAACTACTCAGTAGGCTTTTAGAGCACTATCAGAGTGGACGATTGGGTGACGCTGAAATTCTTGCATTATCCATTACTCGCGACTTCCCCAATGATAATTTCAGCTGGATGATACTAGCAGCAGTATTTAAGGCAATAGGCAGGAATACTGAAGCCTTAAACGCTAATCAAACAGCAGTTGAGTTATCTCCTCAAGATGCCGAAGCTCACAGTAACTTAGGTGTCACCCTTCAAGAATTAGGTCGATTGAATGAAGCTGAAGTCAGCTTGAGACAAGCGATAGTGTTGAGACCAAACTATCCTGAAGCCCACAATAATTTGGGTAACGCGCTGAAAGAACAGGGTAGATTAGACGAAGCTGAAGCAAGCTATAGGCAAGCGATAGTGTTAAATCCTGGCTATGCCAATGCTCACAGCAACTTAGGTGCCACACTGCAAGAACTGAGCAGATTAGACGAAGCTGAAGCAAGCTATATCCAAGCAATAGCGTTAAGGCCTAACTATGCCGAAGCCTATAGCAACCTAGGTGTTACGCTCCAAGAACTGGGCAGATTAGAAGAAGCTGAAGAAAGCTTGAAACACGCAATAACGTTGAAGCCTGACTTTGCATTAGCGCATTACGGATTGACTAAAGTTCTTTATAATATGAGTTATAAAGACTCAGCATTAGAAAGCATAAAAAAAGCAAATGTGATTGACCCTAAGTCGAAGGACTTTAGCTTATTATTAAGTGTTTTACAGGCAAGGAAGGCACGTGAAAATACTGCAGAGGGTGTTAAGAATACAATTACCTCAGATTCTCTTATTATACCGGCCTCAAAAATACTCGAATTAAACAGGTCGGTAGAACAGGAACTTATTACGTACCTGTATAGCAGAAAATTATTAGACTTAGATAAAGAAAAAGATCCGAGCTTTGGCGATACTAGAGGTTCAAAATATGATTTATTTGAAGATAATCATCCTAGGATCCAGAAGTTAGAAATAGATCTTCATAGTATTTTAAGTAAAGCGTTTAATTCAGATATTTTTATAAAAGATTCTTTCTTTAGTATTTTTGGTGCTGGAGGTGGCACAACTCGCCATCAGCACGTGGATAAAAACGACAAAGATTCAACTTTTAGCTTAGCTAAGCAAAAGTATGCGCTTGTGTATTATCTGTCTGTCGGAGATCAGGATTGCACTGAACCAGGTTTTTTGAAGTTTTATGAACCTAGCGAAGAGATTCTCCCTAAAAAAGGTTTGATTACAATTTTTCCCGCTCAAAGATACCACTCTTCATTTTATAATGGAAAAAAGGATAGAGTTATAGTTGGAGTTAATTTTTATACTCTTTAATATTGTTGTAAATGGCAATTAATTGAAGACGTCATTCATAATGACTCGCATTGTAAATTATTTGAAGAATGACTGGCAGTATAGGCTGTTCAGTCAGTCATTGATTAAGATATTGAAAAGTTATAGCGCCATAGATGTCAGAAAATCGTGCAGTTCAGAGTCGATTCATAAGGTAGTTAAACACCTGCTAACGGTTATGTTTGGTTTATTGGTAATACTCATTATTAAGCTGGGTTCCCATCGAGTAGGAATAACTAAAGTTGCCTATTAATGAAAAATAACAGAGTCAGGTCATTTAATACTCGTATATGCTCTAAGCTATGCTGCAGTTTTTCGATGGTATTTACTTAATAAAATAACTCATCAATAATAAAAATTTTTGCAAGATGAATGAATGAAACTTTGAGAATGTTCTATGGAACTCAACGCTAATACAATACTGCAGCAGGCAGTTGTTGCTCATCAACAAGGTCGGCTTGAAGAAGCAGAACATTTATACCTTACCGTTTTAGAAGAATATCCCTCTCATGCCGATGCTAGTCATAACTTAGGGGTGTTAAAAGTAGCTGTAAATGACATGGAAGTGGCCCTGTCATTATTTAAGACTGCCTTAGATTCTAATCCTAAAGTAGAACAATTTTGGTTGAGTTATATTGATGCCCTCATCAAGCAGAATCAAATTAAAAATGCCAAGAGATTGCTTAAAAAGGCAAGAAAGAAAGGCTTTAGTGCAGAGAAATTAGGCGCTTTAGAAGCCCAGTTAAAGCAATCTTCTCAAACATCAAGCCCGCCCTCTCTTAAACAAAATAAGAATGCAGACCATCTGTCTAAAGCACGACTCAATAGCCTCTTAACATTGTTTCAAACTGGACAGCATGCCAAGGCAGAAGAATTAGCCTTGTCCATCACCCAAGACTTTCCGCGTCATTCATTCGCTTGGAAAGTGCTTGGAGCCATTTTCAAACAAACGGATCAACTATTAAAGTCTTTAACTGCGAGCCAGACCGTTGTGTCTATTGAGCCACAAGATGCTGAAGCCCACAATAATTTAGCGGTCATACTGAAAGAACTTGGCCGGTCAAAGGAAGCTGAAACAAGCTATAAAAAAGCCATCGCTTTAAACCCCCAATATGCCAGTGCTCACAATAATCTGGGTGTTATATTCCAAGATCTACATAGATTTGAAGAGGCACAAGCAAGCTTCAATCAAGCCATAGCCTCACAGCCCAATCATATGGATGCCCACTATAATTTGGGCATAACCCTGCAAGAACTTAGTCTATTGGCTGAGGCAGAAGTCAGTCTTAAACAAGCGATCTTTTTGCGACCTGACTTTGCTGAGGCACATAAAAGTCTGGGGGATGTCTTGCAAGTCCTCAATAGACCAACAGAGGCAGAAGTGAGCTTTAAAAAAGCGATTGCGATTAAACCAGATTTTTCTGATGCATTTATTAATTTGGGGGCAACGTTAAAAGAATTGGACAGATTAGACGAGGCTGAATCGAACTTTAGACAAGCTATCGTGCTTAAACCTGACTCTATTATGGCGTATAATAAATTAGGATTAATGCTGCAACAAATAAACTGTTTAGATGAAGCTGAGATTAGCTTAAGACAAGCACTAAAGATTAAACCTGACGATACTGCAGCCAATGCTGGATTAGGATTATTGCTAGCTAATCTAGGGCAGCATAGAGAAAGCCTTGAGTACTTGAGAATAGGTTGTGGCTCTATTGTGTTTGATACGAAAAATGGTTTATTTATTGAATGAGGCACATTGTATGCAACGAGTAACTTTACAGGAGCCACGTTTATCTCCTAATTTTGTTGGTTCATGGATAATAGATCCTCCCTCCATCTGTGATGATTTAATTTCTTATTTTGAATTAAATCATGAAAAACAAGAGAAAGGCCGGACTGCAGGCGGGTTAGACTTAGATACTAAAAATAGTATAGACATTTCCATGATGCCAAACGAAATCAATCTGCCAGGTAATGAAGCCATTCTAAATTACTTTGAAAGCCTATTTTCTTGTTATAAGGATTATGCTGCTCAATGGCCCTTTTTGGATACGTTTGCTCAGAATTTAGAAGTGGGTACGTTTAATTTGCAAAGATATCAAAGTGGGCAACATTTCCACAAAGTACACACGGAGCGATCCAGTTTAAGTACGCTGCATCGTGTGTTTGCATGGATGACCTATCTAAATGACGTTGATGTTAAAGATGGTGGGACAACCTATTTCAACCATTATGACCTTGAAGTACAGCCCAAAAAAGGGCTAACTTTAATTTGGCCTGCAGAGTGGACTCACGCCCATAAAGGTAATTTGCTGCAAGCTAACTCTAAATATATTATTACGGGTTGGATGCATTTTCCACGTTAAAAAACTTATTCGATCAAATCCTATGTTAATCAATTCTGCTTATCTTTAAAGGATTTTTAGAAAAATTCACGCTTAAAGAATGTGATGTCAAGGTAATGTAATAACGACAAACATCATTTATGAGTGATGTTTAAACACTGCTAGCGGTGTATAATCAATGAGGGTCTCAACTTATATTTATTAACTTTAGTTGTAACCTAGGTGTAGCATTTATCAGTACGGTAAGGGGTAATGTTTTGATAGATCAATGCTCTTTTAAATATCTATAAACTACAGAGCCATAAAATTTATACTTTTGCTTGATCAAGAAGAAATATTTCCTTCAATAGACACTAAACTATGCAGGCATCTTCCCAAAAGGTAGCTTCTATCGACCTAGAATTTATGGAACAAGCCATTGCTTTGGCAACCCAAGCGGAGCAAATAGGTGAAGTGCCTGTGGGGGCGCTAGTGGTATGTGATGGTCAGATTATTGGCCAAGGTTACAACCAAACCATTAATTCACATGATCCCTGTGGTCATGCTGAGATTATAGCCTTACGTCAAGCTGCGCAAACTTTAGGCAATCACCGTCTGAGTGGCTGCGATCTTTATGTCACACTTGAGCCTTGCACTATGTGCGTGGGCGCTCTTATCCATGCGCGTATTCGACGGCTTGTGTATGCAGCGAGTGAACCTAAGGCGGGAGCTGTAGTGAGCCAAATGCAGCTGTTAGAACAGCCCTATTTCAACCATAGTGTGCAGGTTATATCAGGCCTTATGGCTGACGAATCGGGTAGGATGTTGAGCAATTTTTTTAAACAGCGACGCAAACAACACAAAGCTAACAAAGCTGATAAAGCGAATTCTAATTCCATTACAGATCAATCCAAAGATGCAGTTCTCTAGAGGCCACAAATGTTAATTCTTCGCGGTGCACCCGCTCTATCTGACTTTCGTAATCAACGTCTACTAACTCGTTTACAAGATGCGCTGCCTAATATTGAAGCTGTCTATGCTGAGTTTATGCACTTTGTTTTGGTTGATGGGGAGCTGACTGACCTTGACGCCGACAAGCTCAATAAAGTGCTGCGCTATGGTCCCAATGTGGCGGTACAAAACCTCAGTGACCACCTAGTATTGGTGATTCCCCGCTTAGGCACTATTTCACCTTGGTCTAGTAAGGCAACAGATATTGCTCATAATTGTGGTTTGCAGCAAGTCAAACGCATAGAACGCGGTACGGCTTTTTATCTGATTACATCGCAGGCTTTGTCAGCTGAAGAATATACTGTGGCAGCAGCCCTATTGCATGATCGCATGGTGGAGCAAACCTTAACTTCCTTAGATCAGGCTAAAGGCTTGTTTGTGCAAACTAAACCAGCACCTCTAGCATGGATTGATATTTTACATGGGGGGCGCGAGGCTCTGGTTAAGGCAAATATAAGCTTGGGTATGGCTTTAGCTGAGGACGAAATTGATTACCTTGTGACAGCCTTTGTTGCTCTGGGCCGCAACCCAACAGACGTTGAATTGATGATGTTTGCCCAAGCCAATTCTGAACATTGTCGCCATAAAATATTTAATGCAAGTTGGTCTATCGATGGTGAAGATCAAGCCATGTCCTTGTTTAAGATGATTAAGAATACCAATGAGCTTAATGGTGAGGGTGTCCTATCAGCCTACATCGATAATGCCTCAGTGATCAAAGGTCATACAGCGGGTCGTTTCTTCCCTCAATCAGAAAATCAGCAATATGCGTATCATGAGGAAGAAATTCACCTATTAATGAAGGTTGAAACCCATAACCATCCCACGGCTATTGCTCCTTTTGCAGGCGCAGCCACAGGTTCTGGTGGAGAAATACGTGACGAGGGTGCCACTGGAAAGGGCTCTAAGCCCAAAGCAGGCCTGACGGGTTACAGTGTATCTAACTTGCGTATTCCCGGATTTGAACAGGCTTGGGAAGTAGACTATGGCAAACCTGACCGCATTGTGTCTGCCTTAGACATTATGTTGGAAGGGCCTATTGGTGGCGCAGCCTTTAACAACGAATTTGGCCGTCCAGCCTTAAATGGTTATTTTCGCACCTATGAAGCTCAAGTTGCAGGCATCAACGGTCCAGACATTCGTGGTTACCACAAACCCATCATGATCGCAGGGGGCATGGGTAATATTCGTGCAAACCATGTAGAAAAAGGTGAGGTGGGAGTGGGTGATCAATTGATTTGTTTAGGTGGTCCAGCCATGCAAATTGGTTTGGGTGGTGGCGCTGCTTCTTCCATGGACTCAGGAGCGAGTGCTGAAAACTTAGACTTTGCCTCGGTGCAGCGTGATAATCCAGAGTTAGAAAGACGCTGTCAGGAAGTGATCGACCGCTGTTGGCAAATGGGTGATCATAACCCCATCAGTTTTATACACGATGTAGGTGCAGGTGGCTTATCCAATGCCTTCCCAGAATTAGTTAAGGATGGTGGCCGTGGTGGAGCATTTCAGCTTCGTAATATCAATAATGATGAGCCTAGCATGTCGCCGCTTGCGATTTGGTGCAACGAAGCTCAAGAACGTTATGTGCTGGCGGTGCCACCAGAAAATATGGATGTTTTCACGGCCCTATGTGCACGTGAGCGTTGTCCTTATGCAGTGGTAGGAGAAGCCACTCAAGAACACCATTTATCCTTAGGTGACACAGACTTTGATGATCAACCTGTGGATTTGCCAATGTCTGTATTATTTGGTAAACCACCTAAAATGCACCGCGATGTAAAGCGTCAAGAGGTTGAACTACCGGCCTTGGATCTGTCTCATGTGGATTTGCCTGAAGCAGCAAGGCGTGTGCTGCATTTGCCTACAGTAGCAGGCAAAGGCTTTTTGATCACCATTGGTGATCGATCGATTACGGGTATGGTGGCCCGTGAGCAAATGGTTGGTCCATGGCAAGTACCTGTGGCCAATTGTGCGGTCACTACCACCGCCTTAGACTCAACTACGGGTGAAGCCATGGCCATGGGTGAACGCACGCCATTGGCCTTAATTGATGGGCCTGCTTCAGGTCGCATGGCCATTGGTGAAACAATTACCAATATGGCCTGTGCGCAAATTGAGCAGATCAGTGACATTCGTCTGTCTGCCAATTGGATGTCTCCAGCAGGCTATGCCGGTGAAGATGCAAACTTATACGATACGGTCAAAGCCGTGGGCATGGAATTATGTCCAGCCCTAGGCATTTCTATTCCTGTGGGCAAAGACTCTATGTCTATGCGCACTGTATGGCGTGATGGTGATAGTGATAGTGATAAGAGCGTGACTTCACCGGTGTCTTTGGTCATTACTGGTTTTGCTCCCGTGGCTGATGTGCGTAAGACCCTAACCCCTCAGTTAGTGAGTAATGCAGGTGAAACCGCTCTTATTTTAGTTGATTTAGGCAATGGGAAAAACCGCTTGGGTGGCTCTTGTTTAGCACAGGTATACAGTCAGTTAGGTGATCACTGTCCAGATTTAGACGATGCAGATGACCTGTTAGGCTTATTTAGTGCCGTGCAAGGCCTTAATGAAAATGGTTTATTACTCGCCTATCATGATCGCTCTGATGGGGGTGTGTACACCACCTTAGTGGAAATGTGCCTAGCGGGTCATGTCGGTGTGGATATTGAGTGTGCTGATCTCATTAGTGATGCTGATGATTTATTGGCTTGGCTGTTTAATGAAGAATTGGGTGTGGTGTTGCAAGTTAAAAGTGCCGACAGTGCTGAGGTGTTGCGCCAACTCAGCTCCTGCGGTTTGGCAGAACAAAGCCGAGTCATAGGCACCCTCAACACAGATGACCAAATTAGGTTCACGATTAAAGGTGAAGCCGTCTTAACGGACTCAAGAACGCAGATTCATCGCACTTGGGCGCATACAAGCTTTCGCCTGCAAGCTATGCGAGATAACGCCAATTGTGCACAACAAGAATACGATGCTTTATTAGACGCGAACAACCCAGGCCTAAACTCGCTCCTCACTTTTGACAGCCATGAGGATGTGGCTGCTGAGTTAATTGCCAGTGGCCAGCGTCCACGGGTTGCCATAGTGCGCGAACAAGGCGTTAACGGTCAACTTGAAATGGCTGCTGCTTTTGTGAAGGCTGGTTTTGATTGTGTCGATGTACACATGAGTGACATTTTAGAGGGGCGTCGTGCCCTAAGTGAATTTAAAGGGTTGGTTGCCTGTGGGGGCTTCTCATACGGAGACGTATTGGGTGCGGGTGAGGGATGGGCCAAGTCCATTTTATTTAACCCCATAGCACGCCAAGCATTTAGTGATTTCTTTCAGCGTGAAGATAGTTTTGCCTTGGGGGTGTGTAATGGTTGCCAAATGTTGTCTAACTTGCACGAATTAATTCCTGGGAGTGACCATTGGCCGCACTTTGTGCGCAACCAATCAGAGCAATTTGAGGGCCGAACGGCGCTGGTGCAAGTGCAAGAAAATGATTCAATTTTGTTACAAGGGATGGCAGGGTCACATATGCCCATTGCCATTGCCCATGGTGAAGGTCATGCAGAATTTTCCAGTGACGAACAGCGTCAAATCTGTGAGCAAAAGGTCGCTCTTCGGTTCGTTGATGGTTATGGCCAAGTCACAGAAGAGTATCCAGCTAACCCCAATGGCTCAGTCAATGGCATTACTGGGCTTACGGCAGCTAATGGCCGTGTGACCATCATGATGCCCCATCCCGAAAGAGTGTACCGCAGTTGCACTAACTCATGGGTAGACAAAGCCTGGGGTGAGGACGGACCATGGATGAGAATGTTCCGCAATGCCCGTGTATGGGTGGGTTAAAGCGTGCGAGTTAACTTTGAGTAAATAACCATGGCATTAAAGTTTGAAATCATCCCAGTCACACCGTTTCAGCAAAATTGTAGTCTAGTGTGGTGTGACGAAACCATGCAAGCGGCCTTAGTTGACCCTGGTGGAGAATCATCCCGTTTGTTAGAACGAGTGTCAGCGCATGGGGTACAGCTGACACAGATTTTATTGACCCACGCTCACATTGATCATGCAGGCGCAGCAGGCCAATTGTCTGAAGATAAAGGCTTGCCTATTATTGGTCCCCATGAAGGTGATCAATTTTGGATTGATGGTCTAGCTGATCAAAGCCGCATGTTCCAGTTCCCAGAAGCCAAACCCTTCACCCCCTCCCGCTGGCTGCATCAGGGAGACCAAGTTAGTGTGGGTGATGAAACTTTAGATGTGTTGCACTGCCCTGGGCACACCCCTGGACACGTGGTGTTTCATCACCAAGATCAAGGCTTATTGTTTGTGGGTGATGTGTTGTTTCAAGGTTCAATAGGGCGCACAGACTTCCCTCAAGGAGACCATGCCACATTGATTGAAGCCATCAAAACAAAACTACTCGTACTCCAAGACAGCGTCAAATTTGTGCCAGGCCATGGACCAATGTCTACCATCGGTTCTGAGCGTTTAACGAATCCATTCCTACAGGGTTAAGTCGTTAAGTTAGTGGTCATTATTAATGACCCATTAGCATCAGAAATCCATATGGTGAAGTTGCATAAGCTCCTGTTTGCGGTCTTCAAAATAACGCTTTAAG
>Ga0233426_10002620_pt1 | contig 14851 bp, 17 predicted proteins | sample SI_118_April2016_6_FD_179875 | JGI IMG/M metagenome (GOLD analysis project Ga0233426, IMG submission 179875) | Seawater microbial communities from Saanich Inlet, British Columbia, Canada - SI_118_April2016_10_MG | ecosystem: Environmental > Aquatic > Marine > Inlet | place: Canada: British... | reverse complement strand
GCTTCGGCAGAAAGCTTCGGCAGAAAGTCTCGCGGGCTGATGGTCACTCGTTGAGTAGGTGGCAAGAAACCGAAAGTAAGCATACCCTAACAACAGTAATAGGTGCCTAAAGCGCCAGAACCCAGAAAACAGGAGCACATTGAAATGAGTGAAGGTCGAAAAATTCAAGAACTAATGGGCGCACCGGGTTCACCTTACACACGCAAGATGCTGGGAGTTATGCGTTTTAGGCATATTCCGTACCGGCTTGAACGCCAATCGCGCATTCCCAACGCGAGTGAGGACCGGCACAGAAAACAACGTGTGCAGGCGAAGGTTCCACTGTTGCCCACCTTCTATTTTGAAGATGACAAGGGTGCCGAAATTGCAGTTACCGATTCGAGCCCACTCATTCGGCGCTTTGAAAAAGAGTACGAAGGACGCGCGATCATTCCAACGGATCCTGCTCTGGCTTTTATCGATATGTTGCTCGAAGATTATGGTGACGAATGGCTGACCAAAGCCATGTTCCATTATCGCTGGCATTATGAAGCGGACATAAAGAAAGGCGGCGATATCCTGCCAAGATGGGGCGGTATTTCTCAGCCAGAAGAGCTGGTTCGGCCTATGAGCGAGTTCGTTCGGGAACGGCAGATTTCTCGGTTATCCTACGTAGGCTCCAACGGAGTGACGAAGACGACCATCGAGGACAGTTTCAAACGCTTTATTCATCTCCTTGATAAACACCTGACAGACCAGCCGTTTTTGATGGGAGAACGTCCGGGCTCTGCGGACTTTGCAGTTTATGGCCAGTTAACGTGTTTGGCATTATTTGACCCGACACCACAGGCGATCATCCTCTCGGAATGCCCGCGGGTCTATGCCTGGGTTGAGACGGTCGAAGAGTTGTCCGGTTACCTCGTGTCAGAGGATGATTGGCTGGACATAGATAATCCGCCGGAAACACTCAAAAATATTCTTGCCGAAGTGGGGCGTATCTACGCGCCCTATCTGATTGCTAACGCAAAGGCCGTCATGGCGAAAGTGGATAAGCTTGAGATGGAATTGGATGGCAAACCTTGGGAACAAACCCCCTTTGTCTACCAAGCTAAATGTCTGCAGTGGCTTCGTGAGGCCTATACTGCACTGAGCGATGAAGATCGCACTCGGGTTGACAGGGTTTTAGACGGCACTGGGGTTCTGCAGCTGTTTGCCTTGTAAGAATCAGCCTGCCGATGTAAAACCCAACGGTCCTGCTTTGGTGTTTAGGAACAAACCGGTGGATGCGTTTGCTGCGGCAGCGAAGATCAAGACAAACTTTATCGGGAAATATTGAGCGCGCTGGGAACCAAAAATTCGCGGCAACCGATGTTGAATAAACTTTGAGCAGCCGCTAATGCTTAGGTGCATCGTGTGGATACATTGTTTTAGGGAAGATAGATGATATCAAAACGTCGATTCATCCAAGGGACGCTGCTGGCAACTTTGCTGCCCATTAAGTTTCAACTGTTGGCCGAAGGAGGCACGATGAAAAGCCCTGCTGAACGCGCTATAGGAGCTGCGATTGCTGAAATTATCAGCGAGTACGCCGAGCAGGGTATTCACCGCACCGGTACCGACGTTGATAACCAGAGTGCTGATTGGCTGATGCAAAGAATCGAGATGCTCGATGTCTCAGCCACTGATACCGCGTTTGAGTTCCAGCGATTGCAGCCCATTACGACTCGATTATTGATCGGTGACTCTGTCATCTTAGGCGAGCCACTCTATGATTGCCATTACACCGATGGCAGCGGTATAACCGGCAGCATCGGTGAACTCGGTAGTAATGCCGACATTGGCGTGATCATGGCTTTGCCGTTTGACGCCGCGCCGAATGTGCGCCTTCTCTATAAAGCGAGAAAAGCTGCTCAGCACAAAGCTATTGTTGTTGTCACGGATAGCCAGTTGCCTGAGGAGGGAGCGGCTCTGCTCAATGCCGAGGATTTTACCGCACCGTTTGGTCCCCCTGTGTTGCAGGTCGCCAATAAGCATTGGATAGCGATCCAGGCCGCGATCAGGGTAAGGCTGCAAGTTGGTTTGGTGCTGCATTGTGAATATGTCAAAGCAACCGCAAGAAATGTGGAGGCTAAGATTAAAGGTAGTCGGCCTGAGCTTGCTCCGATTGTTGTGATGACGCCTCGAAGTGGTTGGTGGGTGAACGCCTCAGAGCGTGGCGGCGGTATCGCGTGTTTTCTAGAGATTATGCGCGCAGTGAAATCCTCACGGCCAATAAGAGATGTCATATTTACCGCAAATACAGGTCATGAGTTAGGGCACACTGGCCTGAGTCTGTTCCTTGAAAACAATCCGGCCTTAATAAAAAACGCTCACATCTGGATGCATCTCGGCGCCAATTTTGCGGCAAAATTTAGCCCGCAGGTCAGGCTTCAGTATTCCGATGATGAATCCGTCGCGAGCCTTGAACCATGGCTGAAACAAAACGGTTTGACGCCAAGCGCCGTCACGCCGATCGGTCAACGCCCCTTGGGCGAGGCACGTAATGTTTTTGATGGTCAGGGCCGATTTGTTTCGATTCTTGGCGGAAACGGTTTGTTTCACCATCCGGCAGATCGGTGGCCGGCGGCTGTTGATCTGAATGTGACCACCAAATGGGTGACAGCGTTTGTGCAGTTGGCTGTCGCTGAGGCCGGTATTTCAAACTCGTAAAGCGGAAGGTCCCTATCTCGGGTCGTGTTGCTGCTGCATAAAGCACCCGCTTCAAAGAACTGAGCGATCTTCTGCAATAGCGCCTGATGGGCAGAGGCACGGCGTCACAAACCTGATTGTTGTGTCGCCAACACGTGCTAGAGCGCGTAGCTTGCGCAGCTAACGCTTGCCAATATCAAACACAACCTTAATCGCGCCAGCCGCTCGATTACCGGCTGTCTCAAAAGCCTCGGTAACACCATCTAAGGGATAACGGTGCGTGATCAGGGTCTGTGCAATATCAGGGTGCTGATGCAGGATGGTCCTGGCCTCATCGAAACTGCGGCTGGGACTCTTGCAGTAATAACCTGCTGCGGGAATCAACTCCGCTTCCTTGGTCCAAAATTGCTGTTCAAGTTTTGTGGGCTCCCAGAACATGCCGACCAAGCCAATCCGACCCATCGGTTTTACGCGGGCAGTTGCCTGTTTTAAGGATGAGGCGCTACCAATGGCGTCCATTACTGCATCATAGTGCCCATCAGGGATGAGATTGCCACCAAGCCGCTCCGCAGCCTGTTGCTGATGCGAGTAGCGTGCGGTGATGTCGTAGGCGATGCCGCGGCTGCGGAGCACAGCGCCTATAGCCAGCCCTATAGGACCCGCGCCGATGACCAGTACCCGATCGCCGTCTCGAACGCGGGCACGATCGACGCCGTGCACCGCGACCGCCAAAGGCTCTACCAGGCTGGCATTGGCCACGTCCAAACCACTCGGCAGCTCAATTAATTTATTTGCGGGGACAGTAATATACTCAGCCATGCCGCCATCGGCCATAACGCCCAATAACGAAAAGCCCTGCTCGCAATGAATGCTATGGCCTTCATCACAAAAACCACAGTGGCCACAACCGTTAAGTGGCTCAATGGCCACTGCTCGTCCATCGTCAGTGACACCGGCAAACTCGTGCCCGATAATCGTATCGCCAAAATAACCGGTCTCCATCATATGCAGGTCGGAGCCGCAAATAGAAGATGACACCACCTTGACTCTGACACCACCGCCTTTGGGCGCTGGCACGTCAACCAGCACGGGCTTTTTATTGATGACCTTAATGGCTTTCATAGAACACCTTATTTGAGCGCAAGATTGCGCTTTGTTCTCGATGCACAGGCTTTTCAGAAATTTGCCAAAGCCTCAATGCTTGCTTGCCATTAAGGCGTTGCAGTCGTCCCGCGCTTTGATTGTGGTTTCTGCAACTCACAAGTTGCTGGTTTACCAATAAATCAACTCGGCAATTCTAATACGCCCCGGTTGCTGGTCAAAGAGGCGACCCATTGCCGTCATAGCCCGTCAGCTCCAGATATCCGCGGCCCAATCGATCGCCAGCAGAGCTCATTACCTCAGCTAATCCCGCCCAACATCGAACCGACAGATCGATCATCTTGTGGTCGATTAAGGCGTTGATCATGAGTGTCTCGCCATTCATCGTCAGTATGCAAGTAATGGACGATCGCATACCGCGTTAATTCTGGTAAGAACGCTGAGGGCTGAGCCTAAAAGCGCCCGTTTTAAGGACTTTAACGCCAAAGTCACCCCGGCCAATAATCGAGGGCGTGTTAGGACCTTGGGCTTCGTCGTATTTGCAAAGGTGACCAGCCTGAAGGCGGCGTTCATCACCCAGCTACAGCGCAAACCAAAATCAACCTGTAAAACACTCATAAATAAGGGGTCAATGGCTTGTCCGGGAAGCTGCTGACAGCGCGGCCTCGTAGGTTGCGTTATTGTTTTGGCGATGCCACTCGAGGAGTAACATTTTCATGGCCATAGCGACGGCCAGGGGTTCATCGAACATGAGATGGTGAAAGGTGCCTGGCACTGTGATGGTCGGTAGTAGGCCGTTGGTTATTGCCAGCATGTGGTCTGCATAAAAAGCACCTTCGTCTTCTGATTTTTCACCCAGCATCAAGGCTCGTTTGGTCGTGAGTTGAGCGAAGGTGTCCCTTTGGGCGGCCCCCATCTCCATGTGGTCGAACAGGGCTGGATCAAACTTCCAGGTCCACCCACCGTCAACGGCTTTCAGGCCGTATTCGGCTAGGTGACTCAAAACAGCAGGGTGTACGCCGGGCTGCTCAGGTATAAATCGAAAGCGTTTTAAGGCGGCTTCTTTTTCTTCATAAACGCGCAGTTTGCGACCGGGGTCGACGCCTTCTCGTTCTGCTCGAAGCCCCCACTCCAAGTACTGTTCAGGCGGAGCAGTCGTGAAATCCATAAATAAGATGCCGCCTAATTCGGCATCGTGGTATTTGCCGGTTTCTAGCGCTACCCAACCGCCAAAGCTGTGACCGACCACGAAGGGTTTGTCTCCAAGCGAAGCCGCCTGACAGACCTGCCAAACTTCTTCTGCGAGCAGTTCGCCGGTGTAGCGCTCACGCCAGTCGCTATTGCCGTTGCCCGATAAGTCTAAAGCCGCGACCCGAAAGTTGTCCGCAAGGAAGGGCGCGGTGAACCGCCACCACTCTAAATGGGCATTGCTGCCATGGATGAGCACGATCCCAGGATTCCCAATTTTGCCCCAAGTCTCATAGACAATGTTGGCACCGGCAACTTCAACGCTGCCAGTTTCTGAGGGCGCAGCGAGTGCTCTTTCTAACCAGAAAGGTAAATTCGACATAAGTTCTCTTTTGGGTTTCTTTGTGGCTGTAGTTTAAGGAAGTCAGATGAAGTTAGAAATACTTAGCCGAGCTTGGAGCACTTTTTAATCAGGTACGGAAGCCCTCGGGTGAGGGCTTTTTTTACGCGCTAGGTAGAAGGCATCACGGATCACGCTGAGTCGGTTATGAAGATTTATGCAGCATTGGGTTTTTAATCGCAATAACCTCTGACGATCCACAGTGGGTCTCCCGTAGTGGGAGAATGATCCAAGGCCTCCACGCCTATTAGGCCGCTTTTTTCCATATAGGTTGCGACAACTTGGCAGCGGTCTGAGGGTGTTAGTACCTGAAATGCATGAATGGCTTTTGTGGGAAAGAGCCTGTGTGACATGGCAACGATGCACTGTCCTCCGGGGGTCAGGCAGCGGTTTATCTCAGTCATGACTTCCACAGGTTTGACCAGATACTGAATGGAAACTGCGATTAATATTGCATCAAAAGACTGGTCGGCAAACGGTAATGTCGGAGTGATATTCAGGTCCTGCACGCAAAAATCATTAAGTCGCGGGTTTGCCTCAAGCTCAGCTATGTTCATACCAAGCCCAGAAACCTGCGAATAATCCACTTCGTCCGGTAGATGAGAAATCCATGACGACATTAGATCCAAAACGCGACTTTCAGGCGCAATCTGGTCATGGTAAAACGCAGTCAGATGCCTAATCGTTGTGTCGTCAATGTGAGTCACGAAACGAGGTTGGCTGTAAAAATTCTGATCTGGTGATTCATCTTGGCGTTGAAAAAAATGTTCTGGGAAGTCGGAGTTCATAGGTATTGCGTCCAAGGCTAGTTAGATCTAAAAATTGATTCCACACATTTACCACAAATCTGGTCGCTCATAAATTGTTGACGTCAGCAGCGCGATGTTCACAGACTATTTCGGGTCGGATAACCGAAGATCTAAACCTTGTATGGGGCGGGTGCGCCAACTTTTAACGGGGTCTTCGTATTGAATGAATTTCTCGCGTAGCAGAAAAATTAATACACTCTGTTTTTGGCGCCGAGCCGACTGTCGCAGGCATTCTCGGGCCCTCGGATGAGCGTCGTTACGAAGAAAATCGATCAATGAATCCTAATCGGATTGTGGCTCGCACTCTGGCGTGGTTAACCTATCAAAGCTCGAAGGGCGCGGCGCCTAACGCAATATCGACGGTTGCCGAGATCTTAGGCTGCAATCCGTCAATCACCAGGAACGGGAAATCTCGATAAAATATCCAATTCGGTAGATGAGAAGTCGGCTATTTTACCCAGTTGAAACAGCACTTCACTTAAAGAGGCTTTTGGTTCGATAGGTCCATATTCTGGGGCAGAACGCCCGGACGCTTCAATTGCCCGTCCGCAAGAAACTTGATCCCACAGGTCAGTGGTATGCCGGTAATGGCGCCCATACCAATTTCATTGGTACCTGTTCCTTGGGTGGCTAGGCATAGCAGGGACACGCCGACAGTCGCCAGGCCACCATTTTTGGTGCCTGCCGCTAATCCGTACATTACGGCAAGGCTGGCCCTTGTAGTACCTTCCTAACGTGGGCAACCGCCGGCCCGTCGCGTTCTGATCAACAGGTAAGCCCTGGTAAGGTTGATCCAGTGTGACCCTGTCCCTAGCTTCGATTTCATACGGCACTTTGACGCAGCCAATTCATCGTAGTTCAGTCATCTATAAGGGAAAAGGTAGCCTCCCCGTGGGGATTATTGAGCGCCTTTGCCATCTCTACCTCGCCATCTACGATCCGACCGGTTTTGCGGTAGCCTTGCTGCTCATAAAACGCAATCGCACTGTCCTTGTGATCAATCGCCGATAAAAGCAGGTTACCGTGTCCGAGTTCTCGGCAGCGTTTCTCAGCGAAGCGCATTGCATCGCGCCCATGACCCTTTCCCTGGTGATCTTTCGACACCATCAGTCGCCAAATTAAAAGCCCGTTCGGATCATCATCGGGCTCAAGTGCCTGATTTGGATGGCCCATATCGATAATGGCAATGAGACCCAGGGGTGTGTTCTTAACCCACATTCCGTAGATCTCGTTTCCGGGTTCAAACAAAGACTGTGCAAGCGTCACGGCATTCGATGCGACGAACTCCTGCTGGTGCTTAGCAACACTTAGCCCAATCAGCGGAATAACATCTTGTGCAGTGAGTGGTCTAAATTCGGTCATCCGGTATTTCTGCGCTCAGCTGTGGTGCTCTTTAAAATTCATTTCACTGCTTCCGCCAGTATAAAATACCTAGCGCAAAATGGGCTGTCTGTATGGGTGCCTTGTACTGCTGTAGATATGGTCGTTTATAAGCCATCGAGCCAGCTTGAGTCGATGGCTTGTAGTTGAGATTACCCTGCGTCTTAGTAGCCCGTAAGTTCCATGTACCCGCGGCCTAAACGATCGCCCGCAGGGCTCATAACCTCGACCAATCCCTCCCAATATCGAACCGATAAATCGATGGCTTGATCATCGAGTAGAGCATTGATGATAAAAGTCTCGCCATTGATGATCAGCGACCAAGCAACCGGCCATCGCACACCACGTTCGTCCTGATAAAAGCGCTGAGGGCTGAGCGTAAAGTCGCTCGTTGTAAGGATTTTAACGCCCGGGTCGCCTAGGCCAATAATCGGAGGTGCGTCAGGACCTTGAGGTGCTACCAGCAAGCCATGATCAAAGTCATCTCGTGCGCCGTCGTATCTGCGAAGTCGAAAAGCCATGATGCTGCGTTCATCATCGAGCTGCAGCGAAAACCAATCCCAACCTGCCAAGGATTCGCCAAGGACCGATGTGCTCCACTCTCGATCCAGCCAACCAAGCCCCTTGACGTTAACTACGCGATCATCCAGCTGTAAGGTGCCCGCAACGTGGAGCCGTGGAATGGAATAGTAGTAGCTCGCGGAATCGGGACCCTTCGCAGAAAGACCTCGATCACCCTGCAAGACAATGGGTCCTGTCTGCTGGACCTGCAAATCAACCTTAAACTGTCCCGGATCTCCCGCCTTTAAATTCAGGTTGATTGGACCGTTCGCGGCGCCGCTGAGTGTCCAGTCTTCAATAACCGCTGCAAATATCGGGTCTGATGTGACACCTGCTAGGTCAGGATGACCGCGGGCAAACCGCTCGACTTCGAGGTGAACGCCTGTCGCAACATCGGTAACCGCCAAATGCGCTAGATAGGCCTGACCCGTGTGCCAAGGTCCATCGCCAGTTGGAGAGGGGGTCAATGCCTGACGGAACTGTGTAAAGTGCAATCCATACTCGCGGCCTTGATCATCCTCAAGCACGGCAGTCAGGTACCACCACTCGCTTCGATATGGATTATGCGCCCCGTGGTCTCGCGGAAAAACAAAGTCTCTGGGTGTGTCGGCGCGGACAAAGCCGTCGCTGTTTGGTGCGCCAAGGAGATTGTTAAGTCGAAGGCCGGTGACGGTTGCAGTAGCTGCTGATGTGTCCGGCTGACATCCACTCATCGCGACACTGATCACAATCAGCAGCGCGCAGGCTGCGTGCAGTCGATTAAATCGTTTAGTGGCCACCGAACGCACCTTCCTCTTGATCCCCAATTTGAAGCATTCCGGCGAGTATGGCCGCGAGCATGCCCCAAGCGCAGGGCCACAAAAGAGCGCCCGCTGACATCTGTAATTCAATAGTCCAACCGAATGCTCTTGGATTAATAACATTGCAGAGTATCCAACCAAACATCACTCCTAAGGGCAATGCAACGATCATCGCGACAGCGCCCAAACCAACCCCCATGGACAGGTTCATTAGATGTTGCTCGACTCGATTGACGCCTAGGGTGCTGAGCAACTGTCGTCCGGTCTGTCGATTAAGCCGCAAGGTCGTGACTGCAATATAAACACTGATAGCAGCAACCAAGAGCGCAATCGTGATCAGTACGGTGGTAATTGCAAAAGTTTGATCAAACACTTCGAGAGCGATGCGCCGGATGTCCGATTGCAAGCGGATTTCGAGCATCGAAGATGATCGTTTTAAGGTGCGAGCAAGGGCCTGCGGTGCGTCGCTTTTAAACGCAACAGAAGTCGTCTTAAGTTCAGCGTCCATGGCTTCTGCAATGACGCTTTGGTCATCTACAATTAGCCTTGGTTTTAAGTCCCCAAAGGCGGAAAAGGTGCCGGCGACGGTCATAGTTTCCCCGCGTATCCTCAGGGTTGCTTGAGGCAATACGTCGAGAGATCTAGCCGCTTGTTCGCTCAACAGCACCTCGCGATTGCCTAAACGCGTGCCATGGGCATAGCGGGAAGATTCGAAAGCATCCATTTGGGTCACGTTTAGTTCTACCAAGACGCCATTGACCCGAATATCGGCAGTGCGATAGTGCTGAATTCTACTGGTTTGATGCACTGACTGGGGCGCCTTGATCAGTGCATCAAGCGATGCAGGGGTACCCTCCGCGATCACGTCATATTTTAGTCTGTGGTCTAGCATCTGACTGAAATCAAGCCGAAAGCTGTCAACCATCAAACCCACACCGATGGCGGTTGCAATCGATAGCGACAATCCTGCAAGCGCGACACTCAATTCTGCAGGATGCCAAAGCGCCTCTCTAACCCCTACGCGCAGCAAGTACGACCCACCAATACTAGATGACCAGCGCTTTAATCGAATTAGCAGCGGGCCGATGGTTTGACCGGCAGCTAGACTCAGCACGGCGATCGTGAAGAAACCACCCGCAAGGCCGGTTTTGGCCTCAAGGACACAAATTAACCCGCAGAACAATAAAACGAGGGTCGTTAACAGGGGTGTTAAAGATTGAGGTTTGCCTTGTTGGGACCTTTTAAAGGCCCAAGCGCCGCCAACCAAACAAACCGCCAAAGCTGATCCAAAGGCCTTGGCAATTACCCAGGCGCTAAGATCTAACGCCACCACTTGCCCAGGCACAGACATCTGCAGCAGTTTTGTGGCGAGCCACCAACCGACAATCAGCCCTAGGCCTGCTGCGATGCTTGCGATAACGCCGATCGAGCCTAAAAAATAATTTCGGAGGCTCTGCCATTCAACTCCTAGCCCATGCAGTCGATCAAATACGGGCCAAAGACGACGCAACCAAGATACGGCGACTTGATAGATTAGGAGCCACGCGACGAGCAGCGCCAGCATCCCAAGCGCTGCAATATTAAATAAAATGGATTTGCCAAATGCTCGAGCGGGGTACTGCTCTGCCGTATTGACCAGTTGCCAACCAGGGCCAATAGCGAGGTTGGGCTTAGCAACGGGTAATCCAGCGCCGAAACCCGGCAGTAAATTTTCTGCAACCTCGAGGCTTTGTGCGAAAGCGTGTCCGATTACGAGTCCGATATAAGAAAGTTGATGATCCGGCCAGTTCAGAAGGTCGTGCGCAACTGAGATGTCAGACAATAATGTGCCTTCGGGGGCTTCAATGATTCCGTTAATGGGTAGCGAGAGCGCGCCTTTAAGTGTTTCATCTACCCAAACGCCATTGAAGGCAAATTGCCCCGTTGAAGTTTGAATTTTACCCGAGGGCGTCTGCGACAGCAGATCGATGCCCAGCACGCGGATGCTCAAGTCCGCTACCTGCGCGGTTTCATCCACCACAGGCGATAAGCGCTCAAGGGTTGGCAACGCGCCGGATTGCCACATTCGTCGCAGCTCAAAGTAGTCATTCGTGTGGAGGTTTTCTCGATGCAAATAGTAGCTAAAGTCCGCAAGGCTGCTGGGCACCAAACCATCGAGCCGACTCGAAATGCTGGCGCTCACAAGGTGAACGCTCACAATGGACGCGACACCGAGCGCCATGCCAACGAGCGCCATCGAGGTTGACCAAGGCGTACGTCTCAGGAATCTCAGAAGTGCTAGCGAGATCATTCAGGCGTAAGGCGAGCGGATGATCGCGCGTCCAAATGCAATCTAGTATCCGCCATGGCTGCTATGTCATCACTATGGGTGGCCAGGACCAGCATAATATTTTGATCTCGGCAGCTTGAAAAAAGGATGTCCGCGATCTGGGCAGAATTTTCAGCATCAAGATTGCCCGTTGGTTCGTCGGCCAATAGCAGGGGCGGTCTCAGCAAGACAGCTCGCGCCACGGCGACACGTTGTTGCTCTCCGCCCGAGAGTTTCTCAGGAAAATCATGGAGTCGGTCTGATAAGCCAAAATCACTGAGCAGTGTTGCTGCGAAGGCCTCAAGATCCGGACGCCGGTTCAAGCGTGCGGGGAGCCGGACATTCTCCAAAACGGTTAGTGTCGGCACCAGGTTGAAGAATTGGTAGACATAGCCGATGTGCTGACGACGAAAAGCTGTTCGCGCCCGCTCTTTAGCTGCGCGATAGGAAAATATGGTGTCTTCGATTTCAAGCGTAATATCGCCATCATCAAGCTCAACGAGCCCTGCTAACGCGTTCAGCAGGGTTGACTTGCCTGAACCGCTGGGCCCTGTCACTGAAAGTGATTTGCCGGCAGCGACGTTGAAGGAAAGGTCGCGGATAACCTCTATCTGTCGACTGCCGTCTTGGTAATGTTTGCCGATTTTATGAACCGTCAGCGCTGAATATTGAGTCATTACACGGATTATCCGTCGGAATACGGGAGACGCAAGAATAAAGCAGTAAGGCGTTGAGGAATAGAGCGCTTAATGTTGGGGCAGGCCTCACCAAAGACGCTCAACTTGATCATCCAGTCTTTTTGTTAATTGTCTGTTGGCGTCAGCTTTTGCTTTAAGTGACGTTCCGCGCTCGTCAGACCTTGAATAGCATTGACCCCAACTGCAGCGCACGATGCGTTTAGATGGCGTTAATCCAAGTGCCACGATGAGAGAGGCAACACCCTTTGGGGTGCATCCTATCGGCTCATGAACTTGGCTTTTAGGTTGCTTGGTACTTTGATTATGTAGAGCGTTTGGTACATTAAGTTCTGGATACTTCGAAACCACCTTTGAGACCACCTTTGAGACCACCTTTGAGACAACCTTTGAGACAATGCCTATGAAACCACATCTAGAAATGACGGAAGGTAATATGGCGGCGTTGGAAGCCTTTGCAAGCACTAACGACCAGCCGATTGTTATGGTGAACCTGATGCAAGTTCGAGCAAATGCTGAGTATGGCGACGCGGCACGTAACGACTGCTCTGGCTATGATGCTTTTGCACGTTATACCAAGGGCTCATCAGAAGTCAGACAACAAGCTGGTGCAGAGCTGATCTGGTCTGGAAGAGCGATACAAATGCCGATAGGGCCAAGTGAGAAAACTTGGGACTTGGTTGCTCTGGTTAGATATCCCAGCGCAGAAGCTTATCTCAAAATGACCGCAACTAAGGCGTACGATGCGGCAAGAGCTCACAGGCGAGCCGCGCTTTACGACTCTAGATTGATCATGACAATTGAAAACGCATAGTGGTTAGATCAGATGGAGAAGCGTCGCCCCTTAGGGCTCCTAACACAAGCCAAAAAATACGCTCGCACCTAGGCAATGCAGTCAGATTCTCGGCGTGCCTTTCGGTGGCGCCAGGGTGTTCGCCTGGGGTTGAGCGCTGATATGCTGGTATCTAATAGTGGGTAGCTTTAAGCTTTACGGCATCCTAGCGGCAGAGCGTACTTATCCCGGGCTTGCTCGTCATCTTTGATCGTCAACGCCTGGTGCTTGCCCGTTTGTGATATTTCAGTAAGCTTCGAATTATGTCTACTGTGCTTGAAATTATTCCAGACGAGCTGCGCGAGGAAGTGAATGCTGCCTTAAATTGGTTTAATGCTCACGAAAATGCTTCGTTCGAAGTGACTGGTATTGTTGATCCGCCAAACGCGGCTGGCACTGGAGAGGATCTCCGCTTGGTGTTGTGTGGCGAGGGCGTGTGCCGTCAGGAAACATTTCAAGTTAGCGCGTCTGCAGAATTGTCTGGGGTACAGTGGTTAGGGTTAGACCACGTGCAGGACAGCGCGGGCGTTGCCGAACTTGATCCGCCTCCTGGGGCAAGGAGAACATGGCTAAACGATGTGGCAGGGCGGCATGCTTTTGCGGTGTTGTTGTTTTATCGTGGCTTCTGGTGACCTCCTTGCCGCCTCGAGTTGCGAGGCTATGTTTTTAGTGGTGTGGTCGATGCCATTCGGGCTGCTGGTGGCGAAGTCTATGCCGTAACCAGTGAGCCGCAAGCGCTAGCGTCTCGTGCTCAAGAAGAGTGGGCGCTTTCTTTTGAGTGTGTGGGGGACCCGCATCAAGAAATCGCAGATGCTGCACGCCAACAGGGTCTGCTAGATTTGCGGACAAGCGAAGTTGGTGAGTTTATAACTCGCGATACGGCATGGGGTGTTTCCCACCCTAAAGGCTTTTATCAGCCCGGTGTGCTTGCACTGAACGCTGAGCGTCTACTTTATCGCTGGCACTCCATTCCCAGTCGAGAAAATATGGGCGGTGCTGGGGGCAGGCCGACAGAAGATTATGTTTGGCAGAAGATTCAGGCAGCTCTGGAAGATCCTCTAGGGAACGACGCGGCGTTAGATGAAATGCCTGTAACAGGGGGTAAGGCGCCTCCTTTTTTCATATTCTCTTTGATGCTTATGGCGCACGGATGGTTTCTCAGGCCCAAAGCATTTACTTATCAAGGGGATGGTGCCAATCCAATGCAACGTTTCCCGTTGGTGTTGATGCGGCTTCTGGTGTTTATTGGATGCTGGATCGCAGCATTTATCCTGCTGCCCACCATTTGGGTCGGTCTCGCGCTGGCGCTTTATGCGCCATTGGCCATTCTGGGTATTCGCAAGGTTTATGCTACTTTTGCTGTGGAGGTGCCGGAGTGATTGCTTTTATCCTGCCCAGGGGGCGTTGAGATCGGCTGTGATGCGATTGATACCGACACAACTGCGCCTGACGCATCCAGCTTCGTAATAGGTATTAATAAAAGGTGTTTCCGCTGGCCAACTTCTCTCAATCTTGGTCATCATCGTTGGTTTCTAGCTTCGGTTTCAGCTGGCGTTCATCACGGGTGTCTTTCTGCGTATTTTTAAGTACATTAACGGAATAACCTAAACGGAAAACAAACTGATGCCCAATGAACCAAGTGATTCCGAACAACAAAAACCCTCAGCCATTGACCGCATCCTGGACTTCGTTCTGGAGAGAAACCGCTTAAATCAACGCTTGCATTGGACAACCATTGTCAGCGAGAAAACCTTGCTGGCGATTATCGGGATGCTGACGGTCGTCGCATCTGCGGACGCAATTTTCTCAATTTTTGTCGCTCGGGAGGTTACCCTTCCTGATCTTTTTCTTTTGTTTATCTACGTTGAAATTATAGGCATGATCGGCGCGTTTTACTCGACCAACCGAATTCCGGTGACATTACCCATCATTATTGCCATCACTGCGCTCTGCCGGCTGATTGTTATGCAGAGCAAAGAGATGGACGCCTTGACACTACTTGCGGAGGCGGGTGCAATTTTTGTGCTCAGCGGAGCCGCTTATTTGATGAGTCTCAAGGACAAAATGAGTTTGGAAAAGCTCGAGAACAGAGGTTGACAACTGGGGTTGC
>Ga0233426_10002613_pt1 | contig 14879 bp, 11 predicted proteins | sample SI_118_April2016_6_FD_179875 | JGI IMG/M metagenome (GOLD analysis project Ga0233426, IMG submission 179875) | Seawater microbial communities from Saanich Inlet, British Columbia, Canada - SI_118_April2016_10_MG | ecosystem: Environmental > Aquatic > Marine > Inlet | place: Canada: British... | reverse complement strand
CTATGCGGTGCCATAATGATGTTAAGTTTTTACACCATTGTTGCAGGTTGGATGTTAGCACATACATTGTCAGCAATGACTGAACTTTTTGGCATGACTGAAATTTCTATTTGGTTAGCAACTTCTAGCACAGAGAGAAACATTCTGTTCACCCCTATTTTTATTTTCTTGGGTGCTGCGATTATTCATCAAGGTGTTAATGCTGGTATTGAGCGTTGGTCGGCTCGTTTAATGCCTATTTTATTGATTATGCTAATCGGTTTAATTATCTATATTTTACAACAACCGGGGGCTGAAAAAGGCTTGGAAGTTTATTTAATTCCTGACTTTTCCCAAGTCACTGATCCGAAATTAATTATTTCAGCCATGGGGCAAGCGTTCTTTTCTTTATCCATTGGCGTTGGCGGTATGATGGTTTATGGGTCGTACATGCAAAAAGACAAAGATATGGGGAAATTAGTCTTATCGATTACCGCCCTTGATACCGGCATAGCCTTTTTAGCGGGGCTGTTAATTATCCCTGCTTTATTTGTTGCACAGCATGCAGGTTTAGAGGTTTTTCAAGATAATCAACTCATTGGTGAAGGCCAACTTATTTTTCATATTCTGCCTGAGTTATTTAATTCAATGGGTACTATGGGTCTAATTGTTTCAAGTGGCTTTTTCTTATTACTGTCGATCGCAGCGCTTACTTCAACCATTTCATCTACAGAAGTACCTGTTGCTTACATGGTCGAAGATAAAGGCTTTACTCGGAAGAAAGCAACATGGTTAGTCTCATTGATTGTGTTATGCAGTAGTGGTTTACTCATTGCATTTTTTGATGTTTTATTTGCTGCTTTTATTCGTATGTTAACGACTATACTGCAACCACTTAGTTGTTTGTTTTATTTTATCGTGGTCGGTTGGTTATGGAAGCGCGGCAATAAGTTGCGTGATAAATCATTACAACAAGGTAGAAAGTGGCTGCCTATTTGGGGAAATTATTTACGCTTTGTTTGTCCCGTGTTATTAACCGTAGTTTTTGTTAACGTTGCTATTTTAAATTAATTATATATTTCTTTATTAGGTCGCTCACCTCGGCTCAAGCTGAGGTGAGCTTTTTTATTGTGATTTGTACCTTTCATTTAACCCGTTTCTTATTGTAACTATCACAGCACAGATCAAGTCGTTTATTGACACACTTGATTTCGCCCTTTCTTTTTAGCTTTATAAAGCGCTTGATCTGCTTGTTTTAGTGTTTGTTCAAAGGTATTTTTAGGCTCTCTGGTTGCGACACCAATTGAAATAGTTACACTTACCGTTTTTAAAGCATCTGCCTGGCTGCCTTGTCGAGATTTTTTCGTTTTTCGAATAGGGTGACGAATAACAATACTGTAATCGGCAACCGATTTACGTAATTTTTCAAGCTCATCTATTGACTCTTCCGCCGTTTTTCTAGGAAAAATCGCTGTAAATTCTTCACCTCCATAGCGAAAAACACGACCACCGAACTTAATTTCAGCTAACTTCGCCGCAACAAGTTTCAAGACTTGATCCCCGATATCATGACCATAGGTATCATTAAACTTTTTGAAGTGGTCGATATCAAGCATGGCAACACAGTATTTTCGACCTAAAGACAACACATATTGATTTAGGGCTCTTCTTGAAGGTAAATGCGTTAACTCGTCTCGGTAAGCTAAGTAATAGGAATCAATAACAACAACAATAATATAATGAATAACTAATAAGCTAAACATTACACTCACTGGTAACGATATTTGATCATTATAATAGAGGTTTCCAACAATTAAGGTCGTTAAAAGTGACGAAACTAATAAATTTGGTTGTCGTAAGCTTTTAAATAGCGCAAGAAGAGCAACAATAAATAACGGTAAATTGATAATGAATAATTCAATATCAACATAAGTAAGCTTTGTTTCTAGCGCATAATTTTGCAACCACACCATAGCCATCAACCATAGCTTTGCTAAAACAATACAGATAAAAAGACCAAAAATACGCGCTACACCATGAATAGAAATAATGGCTCTGTCTTTAATAAGGGTAAAGTAAGCTAATATAAATAGCGTTGATAAATACAGCCATTGAGGGTGGTTATCTAAAAAAACCTGTCCATCAAGAAAATTTTGACTGACGAGGTAATAGCAGGAACAAAGTAAAATTAAGAGTGTTAAACGACTACGGGAAAACTGTGCTGAAAAAATAATACCTACAACAAAGACCCCCATCAGTATCTGTTCAATAAAATTAATTTTTTCTAGCCAGTATTCTTGTGTAGCTAATGTTGCAACAATAGCAATACTTACCGCTAATCCTGTCCATAATGTGGTTTTTAAACCTTCTAACTTTTGAATCAAACTATACCCTCAAATTTTCTAAAATGCTTAATGCTTAAACCAAGTATCTCAGTTGTTTCCTACTATCGAATCTTTTAAATAGCCTTTATAATAGTGGGGATAACTATTCAATAGTCTTAGTATGTTTTTATCTAATATCGTAAATACGGGATGTGAAAACTTACCATTTCCCCAATCCAATAAAATAAAAACAACAAATATTGTTGTATTAATTACCGTAATAATATCAGCAATTTATACTGTAAATTATATCTTCGTTTTAAAGCACCCTATTGTGGCATTGATCAATGCTTTATTCACATTATGTTATTTAATGCCCTTATACCTGAATGCTAAATATTTATCCAAAGCGGCAAAAATTTGGTTTTTTATGACCTTAATGCTGCATTTACTGGTTTGCACCAACTTATATGTAACAAATGAATCCGGTTTTCATTTATATTATTTCTTGGTGCCTACAGGTGCTTTTCTTCTATTAGATACCGAAGATAAAAGAGAAAAACTTATCCTAAGTGTTTTAGCGATAATATTACTACTCTATTGCGAAAACACTGAAAACACCTCACCGCTGATCACATTATCACCTTTAACAAATAAAACTATTTATCAGTCAGTTATATTATTTATCATGCTAGAAGTTATTATCGTACTCACCATTTTCATTAATCAAATTGAAGATAACGAGAAACAACTTCGCATACAAGCAACAACAGATGCATTAACTGGCATTGCCAATAGAAGATATTTCTTTGAAAAACTTAATCAACTTATTTTTCAAGAAAAAGAATACCCTAGGCCTTTTTCTATTTTATTATTAGACTTCGATCACTTTAAACAAATAAACGACCAGCATGGTCATTTCTCCGGAGATATTTGTTTAAAAGAAATTTGCACTTTAACGACTTCATTACTCAGAGAACAAGACATTTTCGCTCGTCTAGGCGGTGAAGAGTTTGTCATTGCTCTTCCTGAAACAACTCTTCAAGAAGCGAACCAAATAGCCGAACGAATAAGAATTAAAATTGCCGAGCACAATATTGTACTTACTAAACAATCCCATTTTAACTGTACTGTCAGTATAGGTATTGCAAGTAATGCCAACCCAATTGATGATTTAGACAAAATATTACTGCATGCGGATGAGGCTTTATATCAAGCAAAAGAGCATGGTAGAAACCGTACCTTATCTTATAAACCGGTTGCAACAACTAGCGCTAAATCATCTTAAATAATAAGTGAGTTCAATCCAAATAAACTCATTTATACTAAGGTGTTGAATACAAATTAAGCTTGAACTCTTTTCGTTTTTTTAATACCGTTTTCATTTTTTTCGTCATCGCTTAATTCAACATTTTCAATTTTTTCGAAACGTGTGGATATTTTATCCGCAGATGTATGAATTTGTTTAACATCCATCGCCGCTTGATCAATATGTTTAGCTAAATTAGCAAAACGAGATTTGAACCGAGAAAAATCTTGCGATAAATAAGTTAAATGGTTTTGAATGACATGTACTTGTTTACGAGTCGCTTCATCTTTTAACACTGAACGAGAAGTTGTCAATATAGCCATTAATGTTGTCGGTGATGCTAACCATACACGTTTAGTATTCGCATAATCGACTAAATCACTTTGATGAGCATGAATTTCTGCAAATATTGCTTCTGCAGGAATAAACATAATAGCTCCTTCAGAAGTCTCTTTTTCAATTAAGTATTTATCACTAATGTCATTTATATGCTTCTTAATATCAAGCTTGAACTGTCGCTCTGCTGATTTTCTGTCATGCTCGCCTAACACATCATCCATCATTTTTTTATAACTTTCTAATGGAAATTTTGCATCAATTACGACATTTCCGGTTGGGTCTGGTAAAAACAAAATACAATCAGCAATTTTTCCATTAGATAACGTGTGTTGCAATGAGAAGTGTTGCTCTGGTAATACATTGCGAATCAAACTGTTCAGTTGCACTTCACCATATGCGCCACGCGATCGTTTATCATTTAAGACCTCTTGTAAGCTGACAACATTGGTTGATAACTCTGTGATTTTTTTCTGCGCATCATCAATTAACGCTAAACGGGTTAAAATATCATTAAATGTTTTAGTTGTTTTTTCGAAGCCTTCAGCGAGTCTTTTCTCTACTTGTCCACTTATTTCTTTTAATCGGTTATCTGTAGAATGGGTCAGTTCTTTAATTTTATCGGCCATTGCTTCACTCGATAACTTAAGTGACTTCGCTTGTTCGTCACGAGTAGCAAGCGCTGCTTTATTTAAATGTTCAACGAGTTGATCGATCGCTTGACGTTGATTTTGATTAAATAAATGTTGATGCTGATGAAGTGTAGTTTGCAGCTTGCTATTAAATTCGGTTAATGCGGAAAACTGCTTTTCTGACTGTTGGTTAAATTGCGTTAGAAATTTAATTTTAAAATCAGAAAATTGTTGTTCAATATAATGTTTAAACTCAAACTGTTGATTAATAATTTGTTGTTGTTGTTTTTCAGATAAATTTGAAGTTAATTCAAAATGATTAAGTAATTGTTTGATGTCTGATTGCTGATTATGAATATTTTTAGACAAAGAAACTATTTTCATGAGCATGAAAATAAAGCTAAGTATAAAGAGAAATGTACTTGAGATAAGTATTTCATTTTGAAATGAATCAAAGATTATTAAGAGTTTATCAACCACTGTGACACCAACTAACCACTGTATTTATTAACAGTCATTAAAACACAATTAAATGGGAAGGTTAACTCTTTTTAATAAAGATAAAACCGCTCATGCCTCATCTTCGTAGTCTACATTATCGACCCTGTCCCCTACTTTATTTAAAATACTTACCTCACCATCGCAAACTGCAATAATAGACTTTCCTTTTTTAAACTCATCTGAAATAACAACTCTCCCATTATCATTTTGCGGAAAACAAGCTGCTTCATGCATAAGTTCTAGAGAAAGATCACTGTAGTAAATAATCGTGACTTTTCTTATCAACGTTTCCACTTTATATCCTCATAATTATTATTTCAGGACGAAAATATTTTATTCAATGATAAAAGTAAGTGTAGTTAATAATCGTCAAGTGTCTAACGAGAACTATACTTTAAAAACAAAAAGCGCCCATTTGAGCGCTTTTAAATTCAATATACTTTTATCTTAAGATTATATTCTCGACGAAAATATAAAAAATATGATCTAATAAGTAAAACGTCTTATTTAGATAGTTTTTTATCTAAATCTTCAATCTTAGCCTGCCAAATAGCAGGTCCTGTAACATGAGCTGATTCACCATTACTATCAACAGCAACAGTCACTGGCATATCTTCAACTTCAAATTCATAGATAGCTTCCATACCCATGTCTTCAAATGCGACAACCTTAGCTTTTTTAATTGCTTTAGAAACAAGGTAGGCAGCCCCACCAACAGCCATTAAATAAACTGATTTATGCGTTTTGATTGTCTCAACCGTTTCAGCACCTCGCTCAGCTTTACCAATAGTGCCTAGAAGGCCTGTCTCAGCAAGCATCATTTCAGTAAATTTATCCATACGCGTTGCTGTAGTTGGGCCAGCAGGTCCAACAGCTTCATCACCAATAGCATCAACAGGGCCAACGTAGTAAATGAATTTATCAGTAAAATCTACCGGCAACTTCTCGCCTTTAGCTAACATTTCTTGGATACGTTTATGTGCCGCATCACGTCCCGTTAAAATAGTGCCACTGAGTAAAACAGTTTCTCCTGTTTTCCAAGAGCTAACATCCGCTTTTTTCAAGTCATCAACATTAACGCGACGAACATTCTCACCCACTTTCCATGTAATTTCTGGCCAATCTTCAAGCTTAGGCGGAGTTAAATCAGCAGGACCAGAACCATCAAGATGAAAATGTACATGGCGAGTAGCGGCACAATTCGGGATCATCACAACAGGTTTTGACGCAGCATGCGTTGGCACTGAATTAATTTTAATATCAACCACGGTTGTTAAACCACCTAGACCTTGTGCTCCAATACCTAGTTTATTAACGCGTTCATAAATTTCTAATCGAAGTTTTTCTTCTGCAGTTTCGGCACCTTTATCAATTAATTCTTGAATATTAACAGGGTCCATCAAGCTTTCTTTGGCTAAAACGCCAGCTTTTTCAGCTGTTCCACCAATACCTATACCTAACATACCAGGAGGACACCAACCCGCTCCCATAGTTGGTAAGGTTTTAACTACCCAATCAGCAATAGAATCACTTGGGTTTAGCATCACCATTTTAGATTTATTTTCACTACCACCACCTTTCGCAGCGATCATCACCTCAATTTCATTTCCTGCGACCATATCGATATGAACAACCGATGGTGTATTGTCTTTAGTATTAATACGTGCGCCTGCAGGATCTTTCACAATTGAGGCACGAAGAGGGTTATCTGGGTTCAGGTATGCTCGACGAGTACCTTCATCAACCATTTGTTGAACCGTCATGTCTGTTTTATCCCATTGCACTGCCATACCTACTTTTACAAAGCAGGTAACGATACCTGTATCTTGACAGATAGGACGCTTACCATGAGCAGACATACGTGAATTTATTAAAATCTGTGCAATAGCGTCTTTAGCCGCTTGGCTTTCTTCTTTATGATAAGCTTTTTCTAATGCTTGAATAAAATCAAGTGGATGATAGTAAGAAATATATTGCAATGCATCAGCAACACTTTCAATTAAATCTTCTTGTTTAATGGTAGCCATAACAATCTCTTTACACTTTTCGATTATGGAATTTCAACAATTCCGAGTGAAATTGTTGAAAGTTAAAATTTTGCCGATATGATACCCTGCTTATAACTGGCTCGCCACTTTATTGCGAGCTAACCTTTATCAAAAGGTTCAAAAACAAATAGATTTAGGGCTCAACTTGCTTCTCCATAATAAAACTATTATTAAGGCAAAACCTTTACACTTTAGTCATAAGCTTCTACCTGAAGAGGTATTTGAGCATTTTGCAGAAAAACCATGGGCAATGTGGCTAGATTCTTGTCAAAGCGCTCATATTGATAGCCGTTATGACATCATAGTGTGGCAACCTGAAATTACCTTAATAACAACCGGAGAAACCACGGTTGTGAACTATATTTCAGAACAACGGAAAAAGAATACTCTTGAAGACCCTTTACTCTTATTACAAAGTGTACAGAACGCATTTTTTAAAGAGGTTGAAATACTAACAGCTGACCTACCATTTTTAAGTGGCGCCGTTGGGTACTTCTCTTACGATCTGGGAAGAAGGTTCGAGCAACTTCCCTCAAAAGCTATAAAAGATATTAGTATTCCTGAAATGGCCGTAGGCATTTATAGCCATGCACTTGTATTTGACAAAGAAATACAGCAATTTTCATTAATTGCTAGCGATGATAAAAGAGAAGAAATAGAGAAGTCTCTATTTACATTAGTCTCTGATAAAAACCTCAAAGCTGCTTTGCCTTTTCAGCTAACACAAAGCTGGCAAGCGAATATGACAAAGCAACAGTATCAAGAAAAGTTTGAAAAAATTCAGCAATATTTATTATCGGGCGACTGTTACCAAATAAACCTCACTCAACGATTTACTGCGCACTACCAAGGCGATGAATTTTGCGCCTATAAAGCTCTAAGAAAAGCTAACCAAGCTCCCTTTTCAGCCTATATTCAATTAGAAGATTGCAGTATTTTAAGTATTTCGCCTGAACGATTTTTACGGGTGAATGGAAATAAGGTTCAAAGTAAACCAATAAAAGGCACTAAACCCAGAAGCACAGATAAAGCTTGCGATATCGCTAATGCTGTCTCCTTAAAAAGTTCAGAAAAAGACAAAGCAGAAAACTTAATGATTGTAGATTTACTCAGAAATGATATGAGTAAAGTATGCGTTCCCGGCACAGTTAAAGTGCCAATGTTATTTGAAATTGAAAGTTTTCCTGCTGTCCATCATTTAGTCAGTACGGTTGAAGGCCAATTAGAAAAACAATTTGAGGCATTAGACTTACTGAGAGGTTCCTTTCCTGGAGGTTCAATAACCGGCGCTCCAAAAATAAGAGCAATGGAAATCATTGATGAATTAGAGCCTCAACGTAGAAGTATATATTGTGGTTCAATTGGTTATATTTCTACTTGTGGTAATATGGATACCAGCATTACGATTCGAACATTAATTTGTGAAACAACTAATCACCAAAAAACAATACATTGTTGGGCCGGTGGTGGCATAGTTGCTGACTCAAATGTCGAAGCAGAATATCAAGAGTCTTTTGACAAAGTGAATAAAATTTTACCTATTTTAGAAAAACTCTAATCGTAAATACAGATTAAAAGTAACCAATACTCGCTATAATTTTGCCGAAAGTATTTGTGCTTCTAAAGTACTGAATTAAATCGTTGGATGTGTGAAAAAATGACTAAAGACGAGTTTTTGCAACGTTTTAAGATGAGTCAATTATCGAAATCAACCGTTCAAGAATTACTGCTTGAACAACCTAAAGCATTGACTCAATCTGCAGTGCTTATCGCTTTATTCGAAAAAGAAAATCAACTCCAAGTTTTGTTCACCAAAAGAGCTGAACATCTAAAACATCACCCAGGGCAAATCAGTTTCCCCGGAGGAAAAGTAGAAGCGCATGATATAAACCATATTGATACAGCGCTCAGAGAAGCAAACGAAGAAGTTGGTTTGCTAGAGGTTGATTGCAAAGTTATTGGACAACTGCACCCTTATCAAACCATTAGTGGTTTTTCTATTACACCTGTTGTTGCAATATTAAAGGCATTACCCGATTTTAATATCGATAAAAATGAAGTGTCTGAAATATTTCATGTCCCCTTTCAGCACTTTTTACATCCAACAAAGCATTACACTATCCAAGTAAACCATAAAGCAGGTAATCATAAAGTGCATTTTATGCCCTACAAGTCATATAATATATGGGGAGCTACCGCTGCTATTTTAAATGATCTCAGTCTACACATAAAAAAACCCCATACCTAGATATAAAGAATCATCTATAATATTCTATAAAAATGTTTAACTGAATGATTACTTTCAGTTATTATTACCGAAGAAAATTTTAACAAACCGTAACTTCGCGGATAATAATTCAGGTTTATCGCATGATTAGTGTATTTGATATGTTCTCTATTGGTATTGGCCCTTCAAGCTCTCATACTGTTGGCCCAATGAAAGCAGCCAAACTATTTGTTGATCATTTAATAGAACAGAAATTAATTGATAATGTTGATCTCATAAAAACTGAACTGTTTGGCTCACTCGGCCAAACCGGTGTTGGGCATGGTACAGGAAAAGCCATTATCCTTGGTTTATCTGGTCAATCGCCTGAAACAATTCCTGTTGAGTCTATAGATAATATTCTTAATGATGTGCTCGCTAGCGAAAAAATTCAGCTGTCAGAAAATGTATTTGTAAATTTTCCCAAAAACGACTCTATTATCTATCACCGTCGTAAAACATTGCCAGCCCATGCAAATGCCATGACTTTATATGCATATAAGGAAGGTGAAGAGCTTATCCAAGAAACATATTACTCTATTGGTGGCGGCTTCATTGTTCGCGATTGTGAATTCGAAAAAGAAAAAGATAAAGCACTTTCATTACATAGTAATATTAATCGCCCGCATAAATTTTCAAGTGCCGATGAATTAATCTCTATCGCCGTTGAAAAAGGGCTAAGCATTAGCACAATAATGATGCAAAATGAGTTGTGCTTAAATGATAAACAAACAATCACGCGCAATTTAGTTAATATTTGGCAAGCGATGCGAGACAGTGTTGAGCGAGGTATGTGTACAGAAGGAGTATTACCTGGTGGATTAAAAGTCAACCGAAGAGCGCCAGCCTTATATCGTTCACTCTCGGTTGAAAATAATAATGATCCTCTTTCAGCAATGGACTGGGTTAACCTTTTTGCCCTTGCTGTAAATGAAGAAAATGCGGCAGGAAGCCGTGTAGTAACTGCACCAACCAACGGTGCTGCAGGAATTATCCCTGCCGTTCTGTGTTATTACGATAAATTTATAAAACCGGTGGATGATGAAGATTGTATTCGTTACCTTTTAACAGCTGCTGCTATCGGTATTTTATATAAAACAAATGCAACCATTTCAGGGGCAGAAGGTGGTTGCCAAGCAGAAGTTGGAGTTGCTTGTTCAATGGCAGCAGGCGCTTTAACAGAAATTATGGGCGGTTCTCCTAAACAAGTAGAGAATGCTGCTGAAATTGGCATGGAACATAACTTAGGATTAACGTGCGACCCTGTTGGTGGCCTTGTACAAGTACCTTGTATAGAAAGGAATGCAATGGGCTCAGTGAAAGCAATTAACGCCTCTCGACTTGCTCTGCGTGGCACAGGCACACAGAAAGTATCCCTCGATAAAGTCATAAAAACAATGTGGGAAACTGGAAATGACATGAAAACCAAATATAAAGAAACATCTCGAGGTGGTTTAGCGGTCAATATAATTGAATGTTAAATAAAGTTGTTATTTAGATAAAATGAAAAGCCTATGTTAAAAAATAACATAGGCTTTTTTGTAATTATTCATCTGATTTATCGAAGATAAACTATTTAATCGGTAATTCTATATTTGAAAATAATTCTTCAACTTCAGTATTATTTTTAAGTAATACGGCTCTAGTGACTAGATCTCGATTTAAGTGCGGTGCAAAACGCTCGATAAAATCAAACATGTAACCACGTAAGAAAGTACCTCGTCTAAAGCCTATTTTAGTTGTACTTGCTTTAAATAAATGACTAGCATCAATGGTAACAAGATCGCTATCTAGTTTAGGATCCATCGCCATGGTAGCAATAACACCAATCCCAACCCCCATTCTAACGTAAGTTTTAATGACATCAGCATCAGTAGCGGTAAAAGCTATTTTAGGTTCAACACCCGCTTTATTAAATGCTGTATCCAACTCTGAACGCCCGGTAAAACCAAAAACATAGGTCACTAAAGAATATTTAGCTATATCTTCAATGGTAATATTAGTTTTTTTCGCTAAAGGGTGATCAGGGCGAACAATAATACTGCGGTTCCAGTGATAACAAGGCAACATAATCAAATCGTTATACAAATGAAAAGATTCTGTAGCGATAGCAAAGTCGGCATCTCCTTTGGTTGCAGCATCACTTATTTGTGCAGGCGTGCCTTGATACATATGTAAAGAGACTTTACTGTACTTTTTCATAAAGCCTTGGATGACATCAGGTAATGCATATCGGGCTTGAGTATGAGTAGTCGCAATACGTAACTTACCTTCATCAGGTTGAGTATGCTCACGAGCAACCGCTTTAATAGCTTCTACTTTAGATAAAATTTCGGTAGCAATATTAATCACTTCCTTACCCGCAGAAGTCACATGGGTGAGGTGCTTTCCACTTCGTCCAAAGATTTGAATGCCTAGCTCATCTTCCAGCATTCTTACTTGCTTACTAATCCCCGGTTGAGAGGTAAATAAACTTTCTGCTGTTGCAGAGACATTAAGGTTATTATTTTGAACTTCGACGATATAACGTAATTGTTGCAGCTTCATAATGTGTAGTCAGTGTGGCTTATGCAAAAAATATATACTTAAATAACAATTTATTCCATAGAAACTTAATGATTTTGTAAAAAAATTTCAAAAAAAGACAAAATAAATCGCTAAATGACGTAATATTACAACATAAACAAAAGAAAAAGACTAATAAATCATCAATAAAACAATATTTCTAATAAAGTTTCATCAATAATAACTTTCATATTAAAACCTCAACATATCTCTATGCTTAGCTGTTCATTTTTTGTAGACTGATAGTAGTAAATCATATTTTCATAAAATGAGTATTATCTATGGGTATAATAATAGGCTTGGTGATTGCTTTAATTATCATTGTGGTAATAGTAAATGCAATACAACAGCATAAAGAAAAACAAGAACAAGAAAAACGTGCTAAAGCAGCTAAACAAAAAGCAATAATAGATGAGACTGAAGAGTTGCTTTTAAACTTAACTCATTTACCCGCTAACCCTAAAGTTGTTGAGATTCTGAACCAAAGAAGCTTCAATGCTCTTAAAAATATGGCCAAAATAATGCCTGAAGTAAAAGGTATTAGAAATAGAGTAAGTGAAATGGAAGCACGTCTCAATGCTTCTAGTGATTTAGCTGCCTCAAACTCAGGACAAGAACAACAATTTTTTTTACCTGATAATGATCAACAACTCGTCGTTATTTTACAAATAATTAAAAAATTGAGACTAATGCTAAAATCTGAACAATCTAAAGGTGCTTTAGATGCGCAAACCTTTATGAATGAAGATTTAAAACTTGATGCTATGCAGTTAAAAATAAATGTAGAAAGTTTACACAAAAGAGGCATGCAAGCCCATCAAAAAGAAATGCTTGGCTCTGCTCGTCAATATTATGAAAAAGCACTCCAAACACTTTCAGAACATCCTAAACAAACTGATTATGCAACAACGAAAAAAATTGAGTTGGAAGATCAATTAGAAGAAATTACTTCTGCATTGAAAAATACTAATGCTGCTGATGCTGCTAAAAAAGCCAAGGCTGAAGAAGATGATTTAGATATGCTTTTTCAACCAAAGAAAAAATGGTAAATATTTAACCCCAAATTTCTCGATTTAAATCTATAGACAAAAAAGCTCAAGTGCAAACTTGAGCTTTTTATTATTACTTTCTTAAATAATAATTAAAACGGCATTTTCATGCCAGGAGGTAATTGCATTCCACCTGTTAATGCTCCCATTTTCTCTTTATTTTGCTCTTCAACTCGTCGCACAGCGTCATTGAAAGCAGCAGCAACTAAATCTTCTACCATTTCTTTGTCGTCTTCCATGAGGCTTTCATCAATTTCGACTCGGCGAACACTATGACTACCCGTCATAGTTACTTTAACCATGCCTGCACCAGACTCGCCAATAACTTCAATATTAGCTAATTCTTCTTGAGCTTTAGCCATTTTCGCTTGCATTTGTTGGGCTTGTTTCATCAAGTTGCCCATGCCACCTTTCATCATAATATCTCCTACAAAATTATATTGTCGCAACGATAGTGGTTAATGAAATAAAATTCAAGTATCTGTTAGCGGGCGATAATGCTTTCTTGATCTAATTCTGCTTGAAAATGCGTTTTAAAGGACACAACAATTTCATCGTTCAATAGTAATTCTTTCGCATAATCATAACGTTTATCGTTAATTTTTCCTTGAATTTGAAAAGGATCATCAATCGTTTTTTCTACAACTATTATTTCAACCTGCATTGGTTTGTCAAAGTAATCCGAGACAAACTGCTCTAATTGCTCCAATGCAACTGGAGATTTCAAATGCTGAGTTGATTGATTTAACTCTAAAACAAATAAATCATCATTCGATGAGTCAGAGATAGTTGCATTAAGCGCTAGCTGCCTTAAACGACCATTTAACGACATGGAATCAATAATATTTGCCCATCGGTCAACTTGATTCGCTTTTTTGACAATACTCGGGTCTATAACTTCAGCAACAAAAGGTTGTTCTGATATTGTCGATATATCCGGAACATCTTTAATTACAGGTTTATGACTACTAGTTATAGTCTCAGGTTGACGCTCAGCAGCGCCATTAGACTTTTTTCCATTATTCTCCGTGGATTTTTTACGGCTGCGGAGCATATTTCTACTCGCTAAAATAGACTCAATAGGTGATCCGTAAGACTCAGGAGTCACTTTTTTTACTTCTACTTCAGTAAGTATAGGAGTCTGCTCATTAGATAAGTTTTCTAATGATGAAGTATGTGATGCTGCAGTTAAAGGCTGGGAAAGCTCATCATGAATGTCACCTTCATTTTTATTTGCTGATAAAAATGGTTTGTCTGAAAGTTCAGACCGATTAGCGTTTATTGATAGGTTACTTTCGTGAATCAATGAAGTTTTCTGGTCATTTAAATGACTCTCAATGGCTTCCGCCTTATCCGGAGATGTTTGCTGAGTCTGATTAGCAGCAAGTTGCTCAATTCCCTTCAGTTCATCAGCAAGTTTCTTTTCTTCTAAATAACTGCTTTCAGGCGTTTGAGTTATACTTTTATTATCAACATTATTGTCATTTCCATTGTTTAAGCCTGTGATGACTGGTTTCTGTTGATGGCTAACTTCATTTAACTCAACAGTAGAAAAATCTAGCTCAACACGTTTATTTTCATCTACTGCTAAAGCATACTTCTGAGGCTTGAAAGCTAAGAGTCTCAGTAATACCATGTCAAATGCGGCTTGTTCATCTGCGGCATAAGGTAAATCTTTTCTACCCGTCAACACAATTTGATAATAAAGTTGTACATCTTCTGGAGTCATCGCTTTCGAAAATTTTTCAAGCAACTGATTATGCTCTGGTGATAAATCAAAATGCCTTTCAACTATTTGCACCATGGCTATTTGATGTAATAACTGAATAAGTTCAGCCATCAAACGACCGTAATTTGGCGCATATTCAGC
>Ga0233426_10002612_pt1 | contig 14882 bp, 12 predicted proteins | sample SI_118_April2016_6_FD_179875 | JGI IMG/M metagenome (GOLD analysis project Ga0233426, IMG submission 179875) | Seawater microbial communities from Saanich Inlet, British Columbia, Canada - SI_118_April2016_10_MG | ecosystem: Environmental > Aquatic > Marine > Inlet | place: Canada: British... | reverse complement strand
AAATCCCACCAGGTTGCATGTAGTGCGATACATCCGCAATGTGAATACCGATTTCATAATTACCATTTGGCAATTTTTGAAACGATAAAGCATCATCAAAATCTTTTGCATCATGCGGATCAATTGTAAACGTTAAAATATCTCTAAAATCTCTACGTTTTTTAACCTCATCTGGATCCAATTCAAAACTGATTTTTTCGGCAACGGCTTCAACTTCAGCTGGAAATTCAAACGGTAAATCGTATTCAAAAAGAATCGAGTGCATTACAACGTCGTTGTTACCAGCTTCCCCTAATACTTCGGTTATTTTTCCAAACGGATTTTTAGAATCATTCGGCCAATCGGTAATTTCACCAATTACCTTTTCACCATTTAAGGCACCGTTTAATTTTGTTTTTGGAATGAATAAATCAACAGCGATCTTTTCATTGTCAGGAACTAAAAATCCAAACTTATCATTTAATTGAAGTGTTCCAATAAATTGAGTTCGGGCTCTTTTTACCACTTTGGTTACAATCCCTTCGGGCTTGTTTCTATGATTAGAAATCTTCACCATCACAATATCACCGTGAAGGGCTTTGTTCATGTTTTTAGCATGAATAAACAAATCTTCGTCTCTATCAGGAGCAATTAAGTACGCGGAACCTTTACGAGTAGCATCAATCTTCCCTTCAATTTCATCCGACCTTACGTCCATAAAACGATAACTTCCTCTTCCAATATCTTCAATAGATTTTTGTTTAGCGAGCTCTTCAAGAACAGCCAAAACTCTGGCGCGGTCCATTTTGTTACTTACGCGAAGAACTCTACTAACTTCCTTGAAATTGAACCCTCTATCAGGGCTATTATGAAAAACCTGAAGAACGGATCTTGTCATTCCTTCAGGAGTATCTAAATTACTTTTCTTTGGCTTTTCGGCTTTTTCAGCCTTTTCCATTTTTTCAGCTTTCTTAGGTTTTCTTCTTGATGAAGCACCACCATTAGGTTGCGAAGGGTTGTATGCTTTTTTCTTAGGATTTCTTCTGCCCATACTTAAATGTACGAAGGTGGAGACTAGGAGTTGTTTTTTTTTAGAAAAGTTATAAACTAAATCTAATGGAATACGAATACTGGTGAAATAAGCCTTAATCCAATTGAAAACGATAAATAGCCGAAATTTTAAAACCTAAAGCACTGGATATTTTTCCATTCCATCGGACTCTTTCATCTCCAGGATAAACTCCAAATGTACCAAATGGGGTAAGGTTATTATCTTGATATAAGGCATAATCAAACATAGAGTAAACAGTCTTAGCCTTTATCACTAAGGACTCTTTAAGCAAGTCAAATTGTAGGTATGCAGCAAATTCATTGGATGAAGTATGAACATAAAAATCGTCCATATTATTTTTAGCTAAATCAAAAGTTCTAACAATCATTAAGAAGTCTGCTCCAACTCTTAGGTTTTTATGAATTTTATAATCACCGTAACCAACAATAGGGAACTTTACATCTACCTCTATTTTTTCGTTTTTACTTTTATGATAAACCCCTAAAATTGGAACATTCAATATTCCGAAAAATTCTTTATTAATATAATCCCCAAATACCAATTTGGTTTGATCATTCAGTTGGTATTTAAATAAAGCAATGGCACCCATCTGGAAGCTACTTTTAAGGTTGCTTGAGTCAGATGCTAATTTTGGTAAAAGAATGTAGGTACCTGATAAACGGCTATTGTGTTTAAAATTTAAACCAACCTTAGCCGTAACAATGTTTAAATTCACAGGATTCGTAACAGGCAAAAGTTTCAAATTATGTAATTCATAATCTACTCCAGTTAAAAAAACGAGAGAATCAGAAAGCTTAATAGGAATACTCGTAAGAATTTTAGATTGAGTAATGGGTGTGCTTAAACCATTAGAGTTTTTAAAACCAGCATTTGGTATTTGAGTATGCGTAGCCTTAACTAAGTCCACGTAATTTTGGGAAAAACCACTCACAAAAAGAATAAATATGCAAATTATAAAAAGAGTTGATTGTAGCTTCATAAATACAAAAGAACGAATTCTTTTTTTAAAGGAGAGGTTTTGTAAAGTATTTCATCCACAAATAGTACTTGGGAACCTTTTGTGAAAAATACTATGAGAGGGGGTGTAAAAATATTTTTTTTGTAACTCTATTACTACCTATTTAATACTCAGTCATCGATAATTTGTAGGTAATTAAATAAATAAGATTAAACTTTTGTGTAATCCCAATTATAAAAGTACTTTTGTCGTTCACAAAATCCCGCAAGGGCAGATGTGGAATCCAGAAGTGAAAACTTCCGGGCCTATAGCTCAGCTGGTTAGAGCATCTGACTCATAATCAGAGGGTCCCTGGTTCGAGTCCAGGTGGGCCCACAAATTAAATTAAGTCGCTGATTTTCAGCGACTTTTTTGTTTTCTGAAGTTCCTATTGAGATGTAAGTTGTTGGTAATCAGTCTTAAGTGGTTCGATATCCACTTGGGTCTATAATTTAAGCTTGTAGTAATAATTAGTGTATGAGTTATTTAATAACAAAGTTGCTATCGCTTATATACTTTGTTGTTTGTAGTTTTTATTATTTCCAAATCAAAAGGATATTTCCCGTACTCATTTTCTAAATCGGCAATGTAGGTGGGGTAAGCAATTCCACTTAGAGCATCTCGCAGTTTACGCATTATTTCCTTTTCTGTTTCAATGTTGCCTACATATCGCTCTATTCCTTTTACACTATCGCAGTGGTAAATATAATAAGGTGTAACACCAGAAAAATATAATTTGGTAAAGAGGGCATATAGCGTATCAAAATCAATGTTTACATCATTTAAAAAAACTGTTTGAGACAATAAGGTAGTTCCTGATTGTTGTTTTATTTTTTTTATGGCTGAAATTGATTCCTGGGTAAGTTCATCAGGGTGATTAACATGAATTAGAACATAGAAGGGTTTGGTGATACTTATTTCTTTTATTTCCCGGAGCAGGTTTTTAATTAGCAAGCTTTTAAATGATTTTGGAGATTGCAAGGGTAATCGAGTGCCAATTCTTATTACTTTAACACTGTCAATAGTACTCAGTTTAGAGAGCAGTTCTCCTGTGATTTTAGGGGTTAAAAAAGGATCACCTCCCGAAAGAATTACATCTTCTATTTCCGGATGGTTTTTTAAGTAGGAGATGATGTTTTCAATATCAACCTCTGTTAAAGTTCCTGAAGGCTCTCCAATTTGTCGTATTCTAGTACAGAACCTGCAGTGAGCTGCACACTGATAGCTAACCTTGATTAGCGCTCGGTTTTTGTATTTATGAATCAACCCTTTAACAACTTCATGGCTGTCTTCCATTAAGGGATCGTTGTATGTCGCGCTAATTTCGCTCGGGTCTATGACATACTGTTTAGAAATTCCTAAGCTCCCGATGAGTTCTTTTAGATGTGGGGTAAGTTTTTCCTTCATCTATACTTCATTGCTTTTCAAGAAGCTGTAAATTTTTAGCTTCTCTATGTTTTTGTAAAAATCTTCTTTTTTAATCAGGTAGATATCAGAATTTATTTGGTCAAAACCAGGGTAATTTTCGTCGATATTTCCTATAACACTTCCCCCTGCAGCTTTAATTAGAGGGACTGCGGCCAAGTTTAAAATTGGTTTTCTAACTGTTGTAGTTAATACGTAATCAGCACCAGCGTTGAAGGTTTTATTTATAAGATGGTAAGCAAGCACTATTGCTAATTTTTTATTTCCTGCTAAAAAGGCTAATTGTTCAATATAAGCAACGTTGCTTCTCTCTAGTAATTTAATATCAATAGTCCAGTCAACCTCCTTTCTTTTTTGCCAAAGTTCTCCTTTTCTGACAATGTCATTAGACAGAGCGATGCCAAACCCAATTACATTGTCCTCTTTTCGCGCTGTAAAGCAAATTCCTTGATTGATATAAAACCGATAGGTTGATTCATTTGTGCCTAAAAGAAAACCTCCTTTTGTGGATGTAGTTACTGAGGTAGGAAGGGAGAGTTGATTTTTTAATTTAACGAAGTCCTTAACGTCATCAGTAACTGAGGTTCGAATACTATTTTTCATCTTTTTCTATTATTCTTGGGCCTTTGAATTGCTGAATTATTGCAATGAAAAAGTTCCTTGTATTTTGGTTTTTTTTAGCATATTCTTGTGGAAGTTCAGTCCTGTTGGCAGGAAGTTCATACCAAGGTATGTTAGGATGCTGATGGTGGGTAGCGTGCTCATTGAAATTCATAAGGACCCAGGAGAATAACGGAAGGCGATTCACGGACCTAACATTGAACCTAACATTTTTTCCTACTGTAGTTTTATAGTGAAATATGTATACCAATAAGGAGAGGATCCAAGCAAAAGATAATAAGGGATATCCTAAAACCCATAAATAAACATCTAGTCCAAATTGATAATAAGTGGAGTAGTGAAACCCCATTCCAAGAAAAAACAAAGCAATTGCTTTAAACTGATCTGACCATGTCCAGCCCTTAAAGGCAGGTGAGATTTTGATGGAGACTTTCGGAGGAATAAAAAGGAAAAGAATGACAGAAACCAAAGAGTGAATAAATAAACCTCCAAAAAAAACACTGATGTACCAAACTGCATAAAAATACACTTTCTTGAACGGAGTTATTTTTTTCGTGGTAAAAGTATCAAGGGCAGAGGTATGATCATTTTTTCGATTAAATCCGTGATGAAACATGTGGATTTTACGGTAAATATTAATGGGGGTCATCAAAGGTAGGAGGAAAATGCTTCCAACAATGTCATTAATTATAGCGTTTTTCTTGAATAGCTTTTTATGACTTGCTTCATGACCAACGATGTAAAGGCGATAGAACCATAAGCCTTGAAAAATTAGTACTACAGTATAAGCTGACCATTTTATAATGCCATTTTCAAACGAAAATTTGTGAATGTAGATAGATAGAATACTCACTGCAACAAAAACTAAAACAGTTTCGACTATTAATTGAATATTTTTTGAAGTGTTCATTTTATACTACATGCTTTTAATGAATATGTTAAACGTTCAATTTTGAATTAATTGCGTAAACATCATGATAAAGGAATCAATTAAGTAAAATACTTTTTTTTTAGGATATCGTTTTTACTTTTTATCAAAAAAATCTATCTCTTATTTTTTTGGCTTGTCGTTAAACAGTTCAATATCCTCCTCCAAAAAGTTCGATATTTGGGACCTTGGGTTCATAGATGATAGAAACCCCAGTATTTAATGGGGTTTTTGTTTTACTTGCGGTAATTCCTTTATGTAATTTTAGATTGAAATAAAAAACACAACACGGTTTGATCTATGAATGCGTCAGAATCTTTAATAGAATATTGTATCAGTATACTTCACTCCTGTTTCAAGTAACAAACTGTCTAATTTGTTATGGACCTGCCCAGTTGATCCATCTCTCCATTCTAATCGATACCTTAAGTAATGTCCTCCATAATATCCAAATGCAAAATCGTCTTTAAAATAATGCTTCAGCCCTTCTCCGTAATATGTTTGTGTCCCCCAATCTGAACAAAGAGACTCACCAATCTCAAGACTCAAATCATTTTTAGAAAGAAAAGTAATACTAAAGTAGTCATTAGCGCTTTGGGGAGATGACGTTTTATAAAATGGTGCAGAAAATCTAGCTCTACCGTGTAATTTGAAGTCTATATTATTTCCCTCTCCTACAATTTCATAATAACTAGGTTTATTTAATATTGAATCACAATAACCCAAGTCATTATGAAAAGTATACCAATCACAACTTGCCGATATACCAAAAACATTTTTTTGATATGATGTTAAATTTATTTCATAATATCCATTTTCATCGGTAGTGGTGTATTCCCGATCACCTTCCTGTGCAAAGCCAAGATCTTTAGCGCATAACACTATTTTCGCATTAGCGATTGGCTCTCCTGTTTCAGCATCAGTCACATAACCAGAGGATGACATATCTTCTTTATTACATGATGACAATACAATTGTAATTATTGACAGTAAAATAAGGTTAAGCTTTTTCATGATATCTTTTTTAAACGGTTTAAGGCGAAATTATATCAAGACCCAAGGGAAATGAAATTAAATATTACAACAGAATTAATGGTTTTTGCATTTTTTGCAAATTATATAATGAGGGTTCTGTCGCATTAATAATAGTAAAGCTACAAAAATGATTTGCCCCACTTCTACCCTACCAATGAACAGAACGTACGGTAGTTCGTACCCATTGGATTTTTAACTTGATTCTTTCTTATCATTTGTACCACTTCTATTCCTCCAATCGTTCGTTTAGCTGATTCAAACTCTTTGAATCCTAAACCTCGTTGTAGTCTCCATTTGACATGCCTGTGGTCCTGCTCCACAATGTTATTCAGGTACTTGCATTGTCGAATCTCAATGCTGGTGTAGCAACGCTTATTGTACACCCTGATAGCGTTAGTATTACTACCACTCTTGTCAATATTGATTATCTCAGGAACTCCATTTCCTTCAATCGCTTTAATCAGAAAGGATTGGGCTGACATCCGCTGTCTACGTTTTGTTAATAGGAAATCTACGGTATTACCTTGCTTATCAACTGCTCGGTATAAGTAACGCCACTGACCTTTTACCTTAATGTACGTTTCATCCATTCGCCACCGCTTTCCTACTTTGTATTTGTTATTTCTGACCTTAGCTATGACATGTGGCGTGAACTTAAATACCCACCGTTGAATTGTAGAATGGTCAATTGATACACCACGCATCTGCATCAATTCTTCAACTTCACGATATGACAAACCAAACTTAAGCTTTGAATAAACTGCAAATAGGATGATGGACTTTGGAAATCTATGACGACCTGTGTTCATGGTTTTGAGCTAATGGTGGTAGCCAAAACTAGAACTTTAGAAATTGGGGGAGATTAATGCGACAGAACCGTTAAAAGGTATACGTCACCTTTATTTTATGGCTATTCACATCATTAGAATAAAAAGTTAAAATTATGCTATGTGAATCTTTCATAATGAATATCCGTTATGATATATCAATGGTTAAATAACTGTAACAGATGGATAATTCAAATGCTAAGAAAAATCAATTTTATTTTCAGGAAAAATTAAGGGAAGAAAAAGTCTTAAGTGAATTATATCAAATTTCTTCTTCTGAGCTTGAATATAAAGAAAGGATAAATAAAACTCTTGAAGTTGGTAAAACTTATTTTGATCTAGATTTAGGAATCGTAAGTAAAATTGATGGCGAAGAGTACCTTGTTAAGTTTATTTCTGAAAATCCAAATGTTCAAGAAAATCATTGTTTCGAATTAGGGAAAACTTACTGTTCTCATATATTTGGACAACCAGAGGTTGCTTCATGGAGCGATGCAGGAAATAGCGAAATAGCAAAATACCCTTGTTATCAAGGCTTTCAATTGAATACTTATATTGGAACAACAATATTTGTTAATAATAGCCCATATGGAACGATAAATTTCACATCTGAACCAAAAAGAGATCAGCCATTTTCAGAAAGAGAGAAGTATTTTGTGAAATTAATGGCCCAGTTTGTTGCTAATGAAATTTCATCTCAAATTGCGAAGGAAGAAAAGGAAGAATTAATCAAGCAGTTAAAAGAAACTAATGAACAAATAGAAGAATTTACTTATATCGCTTCCCACGATTTGAAAACACCAATAAGAGGTATTTATCATTATACACAGTTTTTAGAAGAGGATTTTAAAGATGAATTACCGAAAGAGGCTCAGGAAATGATTGTAGGAATAAAAAAACTAACTTCTCGAATGAACGATTTGGTTGATGAAGTACTTTCATATTCTAAAGCTCAGAGAGCAGATTTAGAAATGCAGACCTTTAACCTAGGTGATGTTATTCGCGTTATTGAAATTGATCTTGCAAGTCAGCCTGATATTGAAATTGATATTTCATTTTCTAAAATGCCTGACGTAAAAGCAGATATTGTAGGAATAAAAGAAGTCTTACATAATTTCATTACAAATGCTTATAAATACAATGACTCAGAAAGACGAGAAATTAAATTCGAGTTTAATAATGACTCAAAAGAGTTATTAATTTCTGACAACGGAATAGGAATAGAAAAAAAAGATCAGGATAAAGTTTTTTCTTTCTTTAAAAGAATTCATGGTAAAGATGAATATGGTGGTGGTACTGGAGCTGGATTAGCTATAGTGAAAAAAATTCTTGAAAGACAAAGGATTACTATTGAAATGGAAAGTGAGGTAGGTGAAGGAACAATATTTAAATTAGATTTAAATGAGGTTTTAGTATTTTCTAAGTTAGATTAATGGTTTAAAAGAGGAGTTTACTTTGAATTTATTAGTTCAATATTCTCCTCTAAAAAGTTCGATAATTCAGACCTTTGGCCCACAAATACATTAAGTCGCTGATTTTAAGCGACTTAATGTATTCTTATTTGATTAAACTATATGTAACACATTGTTTTTCAAGGCTTAAAAGGTTCGATGTTCAATTGGGTCTAATATGTACTAGTATGTCACACGTTTATTTGATGTGTACTAAAAATCTAGTTTTTGGTACATGACACCAGTTTCGTGTAAAGAAAATAGAAAAATCTTTACACATTTTACATAACATGTAAAGAAGAATAAGATTACTTATTATGAGTTGGAAATTGGACAAATTACCTTTTGAAATTGATGTTGAAACAAAACCAGTTTTAAAAAAATTAACTAGTGCACATAGAGCATTAGCTGAACTAAAAGGAGTAGCTCAAACAATTCCTAGACAGGATATATTAATAAACTCGTTGCTTATTCAAGAAGCAAAAGATAGTTCCGAAGTTGAAAATATCGTGACAACTCATGATGAGTTATACCGTTCTAACTTACAATTGGAGAAAGCCATTTCACCGGCAGCTAAAGAGGTGCAGAATTATGTTTCAGCTTTGAAAAAAGGGTTTGAATTAGTAAAGACAAAAGGTGTTTTAACTTCAAATAACATCATTGAAATACAAGAGATATTGGAACAAAATAATGCAGGGTTCAGAAAAGTTCCTGGCACTAGTTTGAAAAATCAAAGAACTGGAGAAGTGATTTATACAGGTCTTGTTGCATGGATAAAATTCCAATCAAAACAAACCTTAACCTTCAAATTCTATAGCTATTGTAGGAAGTAAATCCTCTTCCATTCGGGCATTCCAAGGTCAGTCATCTTGTTTAGAATAAATGATTTTAAGGTGACTTCAGTCTGTTGTGCTTCGCTACTCTTGGAGCGGATGTTTTCTCCATAAATGGTTTTCCATCGGCTAAAGAGATTTTCTACCAATGCCCGTTGATGGTAATGAAACTCTCGTTTCCATCGTGACTTGCGATGCTCCCCAATGTATTTGATGGCTTCATTTCTCTGGGTTGTAGATTTGTCAGCCACAGCATTGCGTCTTGGTGGTATAATTACTTTGGTTTCAGAGTCAGTTAGTTGATATGAACCCTTTGAGTCATAACCACCATCAGCAAAGAGCGTATCAATTTTACCAGCAACATTATTGATAGCCTCTGGTAATACTGAGATGTCGGACATTCTTGAGGTGGTGGATTTATTGAATAGAATGTGTCTGGTATTCAGGTTGATGCCAGCGTGTATCTTGATGAACTTTCGTCTTCGGGTCCTTCTATATTGCGATTGTGTCCATTCTTTTTCACCAGTGCACTTCAGCCCACTAACATCTATGGCAAAGACTAGGTTCTCTTTTTTGCTCCATTTTTTGAGCTTATTACTCACGTCTATTGTTTTCTTTCGTCTGCAAAGAGTTGTGTAATCAGGGATTGTTAGCTGATAGTTATTCATTTGAAACAAGCTACTCATGAAACCTTCTGTTTGTCGAAGTGGGAGGCTGTAGACATAGGATAGTATTAGAGCTAATTCAATTGCAACATCGGAATAAATAACCTTTCCGCCTTTGGTTTGTTTGCCGTTGTAAGTCCAGTTTGAGAATATGGATTTATCAATCCAGAAATCTAATCTACCACGTTGCTTTAGGCTATTATTGTATGAACTACTATTGGTTATCTTTTGTTTGTAGGCTCTCATCTGATAGGTTTGTAGCAAAACTAATAACTTTAATTAGCGGAAGTTATCCATGCAACAAGACCCCATGAGGGCAAAAAAAAAGAGTGCCACTTTCGTAACACTATGATTATCAACCTCCCCCAAGGCTCCAATTATCGAACTTTTTAATAAAGGATATTGAGCTCTTTATCGACAAGCCAGATAAGAATAATTTATAATAGCATACGTCAGAGAAAAACTGTCCTACTTTTTTGTTGCAAATCCACACCTATTATGTTTTCTTTTTTCAGCATAAAAAACAGCTAAATTATAAGAGAAATTCGAACAAATTAAAACTATTTAAATACCGTGCTTCACCGAATAGAATCCGTCAGATACTTTAAAATAGGATCTATTTTTTCAGGATTAACAAATGCGTTACACCTATATTTTGGAGGATTTAATATTCCTCGATCAACCAATTCATTTAACAAAGGTAAATATCGGTGTGTTGTCTTACCTAAGAATAGATTATCCATCTTAACTCCTTCTTCTTGATATGCTAACATTTTCCTGAACCCCCTCAAATACAAATAGTCTTTCGTAAATCCACCACCCCGATATACACGTGTAACAAGGTAATAAAGCATGTTTTCATCAGGGCTAAACTCATCTAACAACATTTGATAGGTTGTTTTAAAATCGTTTCCTTTTGTTAATGATTCTACAGCGAGCACACGCAACGCCAATTCTTTAAGTCGTTTAATGGTTAAGCAACCACTTAACATTTCACTCATTATTGCTAAACCTTCTTGTGTGTAAGTGTTTTTTGGCAGCCCTAAACTTAAAAATTTCAAGGGTTGTTCTTGAGCGTTCATAGTCGTAACCATGTGGACTCCAATCTCATGATTAACTAATGCTTTAAGTCTAGTTTCAGTAAATTTAGCTCCTTTCTTAAGTAGCATTAATTGCTTTGAATTAATCACAATTGCATCTGATGGAATATTCGACACTTCTTGTACTTTAAATTGGAATCCATAACTACTCACTTCATTTCTGAATACCTCTTGCACGTATGAGCTATCTAAATATTCTTCTTGTTCAAAATGAGACAGTTCATTGCAATACAGTAAAAACTTGGCGTTTTCTATATCTTTTTGTGAAGGCTCTCCAAAATACCTCAATGAATTGTACAAGAATTTATCAGTTCCTATCGTACTAAGCATATCCACTTTATCAGAATAAGCTCCTATAATTTCGGTGTAAATCTGTCTGATATGAACATCTTCAATTGAGTCAACATCTAATCGATACATTTTCGCCTTAAAGTCATGAGGGTCTATCGTTAATGGCTTATATCTAAATTCTGGATTCGTACTAAATTTTGCTTTGAAAAACCTTTTCTTTTCAACTTCAATATTTACTGGATTTACATGCCCTAGAATTTCAAAATTCTTAACTAATCGATAAAGCCTTTTATCCATTTTAATCAGTTCTGGAGAAATTTCACTTCCCAATAAACTAGATTTTCTTTTTACATTAAAGTTTGAAAGCGTATTAATATAATGCTGTGAATTATTAATTATGGCACTTTTAAAACCCCTTGCAAGCGTCTGAATAACTAATGGAAAAGGCTGCCCATTAAGTTCATTCATAAATACTTTTTGAACTTCTGTAGCTAGTACTAAAGTATTAGAAAATTTGTCTTTTATATATTTTAGAAGTTGACCTCGACCATAAAAAATATGATTAACAGAAACCTCAGGCTTTATTTTTCTTGTTTTTATCGTCAATAATTGTCTTTTCCAATAGCTTATTTGGCTGTTGTATTTTTTTACATCTATGTTTTCAATTCCGATATTGAAAAGAAAGCTCACCTTATGTCTTTTGTAATTGTAAGAATGAATATCGTAAACGAGTGCCGCCCCAAAATCCTTTTCCAATTTACTAACTAAGGCGCCCACTACTTTATAAAACATGCTATGCTTATTGAGCGAAACCTCTTTTTCCTTTTTAGTAAGTTCTCTTGTCCAAATTTTCTTCCCCCAAGCTTCTTCATAAATACATTCTTCCTCGCTTCTATTTAAGTCGTATTCATATCTCGAATCACAACCCACAAGCGTTATTGGTAAAGACTGTATGAAATCAGCTGTATAAGGATCTTCTTCGTACAACCTCTCTTCTTCGGATAACAAACAAATTTCTTTTAGTTCGTCTCTTAACGTATGACCATTATGAATGGCGGTACATACATACGGTACATATTCTTGAATTTTTACAATAAACGCACTTTCACAAGAAGCCTCAAAACACAAGCCTTGATGTATTCGATCAATAACTTGCTGTAAGTCAAGATTTTGCATTTTGAACAGTTAAACGATTTGCTAATTTTTTATTTAAAGCAGTTTCTTTAATAGAAACAACATCCTCAACAAATTCCATCACACGCTGTTGAAGTTTAACCCTGTTTAATTTATTGATCCTTGAAATTCCACCAGGACTTAAAACATTAATTTCAATTAGTTTTCCATTAATTACATCAAGGCCAACAAAATACAATCCATCAGCCACCAAACGTGGGCCTACTAGTTCACAAATTCTTTTTTCAACTTTTGATAAAGTATGTTTCACCTCCTTTCCTCCAGCATGAATATTTGAACGTATATCACCTTCTGCTGGTACCCTTTTCATCGCGCCGATAGGTTTTCCGTTTAACATCAAAATACGAACATCTCCCTGCTCCGCTCCCTCAATAAATTCCTGGAGAATCACGTACTTTTGCTCCTTCTGACCATTGATGTAAAAATCCAAAAGTGAACTAATGCTTTGAGCAGCCTTTTTTTCGAGAACAATAACTCCACTTCCTCCATAACCGTCTAATGGCTTTAGAATCATTTTATCATGGTCCGACTCCTTTATTACTCGTTGTAAATAATCCTTATTTTTTGAAACATAGGTTTTTGGAATTATCCCTGCCCCTCCGTCAAACATCGCAGCGGTGTATAATTTATTGTTAGCTTTTCGAATACCATCGATATCATTAATTATTAAGACATCATCTTTAACTGAATCCAAGAAATTTAACATCGTTGTGTCCACTGGAGGGTTTGCTCTTAAAAAAATAGCATCGAAACCAGATATTGGCAAAAGCTCTTCATTAAACTTTACTTTTCCATGAAATCTTGTTGGATCTAATGGGGTCTTATCCATCTTCTTAATCATCTTGACAAATCCGAAAACCTCATTGTCTCTAATGGTTAAATTACTAGGAACCATAATACCAACATTATGCCCTCTAAAGAAAGCTTCGTGGATCAATCTAAGCGTCGTATCAGTCAGAGCATCAACTCTTTCCCAAGGATACATAATAAAGCAGATGTTCATTTTTCTTTCAATTACTAAGATGGATATATCTGAAAATATTTTCTACAAAATTGTACTCAAAAAGGGATATAAACTACACTTTCTTGTATGTAAGTAATAATAACTGTATAATTGTATAATAAGAGTAATATTGAAGGAAATGGATGTTGTAGATCAAAAAATACTTGAAATTCTCCAAAATAACGCGATGACAACGGCTAAAGAAATAGCCTCAAAACTGTCATTAACAACAACTCCTATCTATGAAAGGATAAAAAAACTTCAAAAAACAGGTGTCATAAAAAAATACGTGGCTTTGTTGGATGCCGACCTGTTGGGTAAAAACATTATTGTATTTATGAATATGACGATAAAAGATCACCATACTGATCGAAGAGAAGAATTTGTTACCCTAATGAACTCTTTGGAATCTGTTGTAGAATTTTATCATACTTCAGGAAGTTTTGATTTTCTTGCGAAAGTTAGGTTTTCGACCATAAAAGAATATCGTAATTTTTTGGTTAATGACGTTTCTTCCATTCATAATATAAGCGACATTGATAGTCAAATTGTATTGGAGGAAATCAAATATTCTACGGAAATTCAACTTTAGTATAAAATCGTTTTTTGTATTTATAAAGTGGGTTCTGTCGCATTAAGGTCACCTAATTTCTAAAGTTCTAGTTTTGACTACCACCAATAGCTCAAAACATGAATACATCAGATCACAGATTCCCCAAAGCAATCATATTATTCGCAGTTTATTCAAAGCTAAAATTCGGACTCAGTTACCGTGAGGTTGAAGAACTATTACAAATGAGAGGCGTATCAATTGACCATTCCACAATACAGCGTTGGGTATTCAAGTTTACACCTTACATCATAGCTAGAGTAAGGAGCATCAAGTAGGGAAGAGGTGGCGAATGGATGAAACGTATATCAAGGTAAAAGGTCAGTGGCGTTAACTCTACAGAGCAGTTGACAAGCAAGGGAATACTGTAGATTTCTTACTTACAAAGAGAAGACAAAGGATGTCAGCAGAATCGTTCCTTATCAGGGCTATCGAAGGTAATGGAGTTCCAGAGATTATTAACATCGACAAGAGTAGCTCAAATACTCATGCTATTCGTGTTTACAATAAGCGTTGCTATACCAGTATTGAGATTCGGCAGTGCAAGTACTTGAATAACATAGTAGGACCATCGGCATGTCAAGTGGAGGCTACAACGAGGTTTAGGATTCAAGGAGTTTGAGTCAGCAAAGAGGACGATTGGAGGAATAGAAGTGGTGCAGATGATAAGGAAAAATCAGGTTAAGAGACACTATTTCACTAAGTGTGTAAGTTGCTTCATTACAGACACTATTTCACTAAGTGTGTAAGTTGCTTCATTACACTTTAATTCTGTTTTCAAATATAGCCAAAAATTGATTTAGGATAATTCCCCAATTTCTGATTGGCATATTCCATTTTTTAGTTGCTTC
>Ga0233426_10002611_pt1 | contig 14882 bp, 10 predicted proteins | sample SI_118_April2016_6_FD_179875 | JGI IMG/M metagenome (GOLD analysis project Ga0233426, IMG submission 179875) | Seawater microbial communities from Saanich Inlet, British Columbia, Canada - SI_118_April2016_10_MG | ecosystem: Environmental > Aquatic > Marine > Inlet | place: Canada: British... | reverse complement strand
GTCAGTTTTTCAATTTTATAGTAGGTCCAAATTTGGTACGGCAAGGTGTAATTTTCGTGTACCGAATTTTCAATATAGTCTGGCGTACCGTATTGTAAAAACACTCTACCCCTGTCGTTTGCAAATCCTTTTACAGAAATGGTGGAGTACATTTTATTGACTTGATTTACCCCATCTAAATATTTTAACCAAGCCAACTCAGGATCTATAGGATTTCGGTTGTACCAAAAACCGTGAAAGAACTGTTTCATTTCGCTTAAATCCCATTTCTCTAATTGATTTGAGGCAAAGGCCCATTCTCTTTGTGTGGCAATAGGAAATAAAGAAGAAATATGTTCGGCCAATTGTTCTATATTGTCGAAATCGTTAACAAAACTAGAGCTGGAATGCAAGCTTGCATAGTCTTGAGGTTTCATAATGGTGGATGAGTTTCTGCGCTGAAAGAAGACTCTTTTTTGAAGCACTCCCACACCCTTTTTGTTCAGCAAAGCCAAAACTAAATTGTAATTTCCAGAAGGCAGTTCACTAATTTCGAATCCACCTAAAAAGGCGCGCTGCTTGTCTTTTGTTTTTCGTTTAACACTGTTAAAACCTGTAATGGGTTTGTGAGACTGCTCGTTTTCTATATAATAGTTTAGTAAATACCCGTTTTGTGTACTGGTATCTTTTTGTGTATTGTACCACTCAATATAAAAATCTAAACGTTTGTCTGCATCGTCTAAAAAATAAGCACCCTCGCCTAAATTTGGAATTAAATCGTAGCCCGATTTGTTTAATATACTTTTGCTTTCGGATGCTGTATAAGATTCTAAAATCATAAAATCGGAGAAGCTGATAGCGTTTTCAATAAAATCTATCGTAAAACGAGTGGATGATTTAAGGGCTTCCTTAGTACTCATTGGATCGCTTAATTTTAAGTCAATATCGTACACGCCGTTCTCTAGACCGTATATTTGTTTGTCCAGAAAAAATTGCGCTTGCAAAGTATCACTTAACACAGGTGTTTTAAAAAGATACTTATCAAAATGAACAATGTCTTCGCCCTTGGTAAGCGATAATTCGATTAAGACAGCTCCTTGAAAAGAGTTTTCATCAATTTTTTGGTACTGAATTTCTGTACTTAAAAACGATAAATAGGTTTCTACATAAGGGATACCTTCTCTATTTTGAAAAGTAAAATGCTGAAAACTCGCTTGTAAATTTTTAGCATTCAAGGAGTTAAAACTCGACAATAAAAACATAATTATGTATAGGCTATATCGCTTCATTTCCCTAGTGTTTAATAGGTTTAAAATTTTATTAGCACGTGGTAAATTTAATCTTTTTTTTGATTGAAGTTTAGAAAAATCGTTTACATTTGCATCGCTATCAAAAGGAGAGATGGCAGAGTGGTCGAATGCACTGGTCTTGAAAACCAGCGTACAGCAATGTACCGGGGGTTCGAATCCCTCTCTCTCCGCAAAAACCCTCTTTACCTCGTTGGTATAGAGGGTTTCTTTTCTTAGTGGTAATATATGTGGTAAGTACCTCGCAACGCTATGTCAATAATTAATATTTCATGAAAATAATTCTACTACTCCTTAGCTTTATTGGGTTTATACAGGCAGAGAAACCTGTATCTAATTTAAATGGAAAATGGAAACTTGAAAAAGTTAAAAGAATTGAGGAAGTATTAATTCCTGAAAAAAGAGCTTACCACATAACCTTCTCTGATGATTTGATTTCTTATAATCTAGAAGTAAATCAATGTCAAGTAAGAAACTTTACAATTACAGACAGCCTTATAAGCTTGGGAAGTAGTGCATGTACCAAAGTTTGTTGCGATGGACGAAACGAACCTATTTCTAACTACATCAATTACAATGGCTCATACACGATTCTTGATACTACATTAATCATTACAAATAAAGAGTCTATATTCTACTTTACTAGAAGCACAATAAAGGAATAATTGATTGGGATAAATACAGTTGATCCTTCTGTTTTAGGAAGCAAAAACAGATTTAATTAATAGATGAACCCTTGCCTAAAATAGAGCTGTTAACTGGTTTTTTTATCTGTAAATCGTCAGCAGAAGTTGGACTCTAAATTAGTAAATTTAAGTCACACTTTCTCAAAGGAAGGTTAACCTTCCTTTGAGAAACAAAACAACGAATTATGGTACGTAAAAAGAGTTCAGAATCATAGTAGGTGGTATTGTACTAGGCATTTATGGGGCTAGTGTTGGCGCTAGTATTGGCGCAGACGCAGGCTTTACGAAAGGCAGTAGTATAGGACAATTGCCATTTATTTTGATTTTTGGAACCATAGGTTTAATAAGCGGCGCTTTTCTAACCTCTTTCATTCTCGCTTTTCTTAAGAAAAAATAAATAAAACGAACGCACAACACTATGTAAAAAGCATTTAAACAACTTTTTACATTTACCGTTGTGTACAAATAAAAAAAAGACAATAAGAAAAATACTTGCTGTATTGACTATTTTAATTTCAATTCAAACCTACGGACAAAATCATTTTTTAGGTGTGCAAGGGGGGGGGTAAACTTGACAAATGTTAACTCATCCAACTTCATAAGCAATAACGACAATCGGATTGGTTTTAAGGGGAGCTTACAGGTGAAACCATAGTAAATAAGATTTTGAATAAGTAAGACTTGGTAAAAACTGCGGTAAAGAACTTTAGCAATATTGATAAATAAGCCAAATAAAGCGAGCCCTAAGGGTAATTCTATTTTCTACTTCTTAGTTTTATAGTTCAGTTGTTCGAGTTCAATAGTAAACCACATTTAAACTGACGGCGCTAAAATAATTTTAAAATCAGCATCAAACTTAAGTTTAGCATCTACTACTACTCCATTTTGCACAAAGCCTTTTACAAGCATTGTTTCGCCCTTGCTAAGCAGCTGTTTGCATTGCGCCTCGCTTAGTATTTTACCCAAAAACTCAAAAGGCACTAGGGTTTTGCAACCTTCTTTATAACGGCTGCAACCGTAAGCAGTCTTTCCTTCGAGTATGGTTCCTTGTTTACAATTCGGGCAGCTTAAAGTTGTACTTTCTTTTAGCTCCAATTCCACTAATAAATCATTTGTTAAAACAAGCCTTGCTTCTACTTTCTTTTCATCTAGTACAAAACCTTTGCTATAATTTGTTTTCTTTTTGTTGATGAGTTGACTTAGCTGATTGTCTGATATAACCTTACCAAACTGCAAAAATGGGAGCAACATATGGCATCCATTTTTATATTCGCTGCAGCCAAACGCCTTTTTACCTTTAAGAATAGATCCTTGCTTGCACTTAGGGCAGCTTAGCTGAGCCGCTTTCTTTTTAACCTTTGCATCGGCTAAACTAAAACGATTTACAGATTGTCTGTTTTTAACATCTTTAACAACCGTAGCCACTAAGCCTTCCATTTCTTTTAAAAAAAAAGTATAATCGTAATTGCCTTGCTCAATATCTCTTAGTTTTTTTTCCCATTGTCCGGTTAGTTTAGGAGATTTTAGTAATTCGTTCTCAATGGTATCTATAAGCTGCACGCCCATTGGAGTAGCCACCAACTTCTTTTTTTGCTTAACAATGTACTTTCTTCTAAAAAGTGTTTCTATTACAGCTGCACGAGTAGATGGGCGTCCAATACCGTTTTCCTTCATCAAATCTCTCGCTTCTTCATCTTCTACATGCTTTCCGGCAGTTTCCATAGCACGTAGCAAAGTACCCTCGGTATGCCAGGCCGGTGCTTTGGTAGATTTCTCTTCCAATAGGGGTTTGTGCGGTCCCTTTTCACCTACTTTAAAATCGGGCATAATAGCATCTTCTGTTTCGGCAGCAGAATCTTTACCATAAACATTGCGCCAACCTAAATCTAAAATTTGTTTTCCGTTCGCTTTAAAAGAAACAGTGTTGGCCTGCCCTTTTACAGTGGTATTAGAAACCAAACAATCGGGATAAAATGCAGCAATAAAGCGTTTGCTAATTAAATCGAAAACCATTTTTTCGTTGTACGATAAGCCCGAACTAGGATTTTGTCCGGTGGGTATAATCGCATGGTGATCGGTAACTTTTTTATCGTTAAATACTTTTTTAGACTTCCGAATGGGTTTTCCCAAAAGAGGTCTTACAATGGGTTCATATACTTTTAAACCTCTTAAAATTCCTTCAATTTTTGGATATACATCGTTAGGTAAAAAGGTGGTGTCTACTCTAGGGTAAGAGCATAATTTTTTTTCGTATAAACTCTGTATTACCTTTAGTGTTTCTTCGGCAGAAAGGTTAAACCTACTGTTACACGTAACTTGTAAAGAAGTTAAGTCAAACAAGCGTAAGGGACTCTCCTTTCCCTCTTTAGTTTGGTTGGATAAAACCTCAAAATCGGACTGAGACATTAAAGCCAATTGCTCCTCTGCTTTAGCTAGTTGAGTAAACTTACCAGCTTCGGCATTAAAAACAGTATTCTTATAGTTTGTTTGCAGTACCCAATAAGGACTGGGTTTAAAGCTTTCAATTTCTTTCTGACGGTTTACAATCATGGCCAAAGTAGGCGTTTGCACTCTGCCTATAGACAAAACTTGCTTGCCATTACCATAACGCAAGGTATACAGTCGGGTTGCATTAAAGCCTAAAACCCAATCGCCAATGGCTCTAGATTTTCCTGCATTGTAGAGTCTATCAAACTTTTTACCATCCTGAAGCTTGGAAAACCCTTCTCTTATCGCTTCATTCGTAAGCGACGAAATCCATAGCCTATCAATGGGCTTGGTATTTCCAGCATGCTCAAGTACCCAACGTTGAATAAGTTCTCCTTCTTGCCCAGCATCTCCACAATTAATAACCTTTGTACACGAAGCTACTAAGTGTTTTATAATGTTAAACTGCTCCTTAACTCCCTTATTGTCTATTAACTTAATTTCGTAAGCAGGCGGTAAAATAGGCAAGTAACTCAAGTTCCAAGCTTTCCATGATGGATTGTATTCGTGCGGTTCCTTTAAAGTACAAAAGTGCCCAAAAGTCCAGGTTACTTGGTAGCCATTGCCTTCGTAATAGCCAATTCTTTTTTCTTTTGCACCGATAACCTCCGCTATTTCTCTAGCTACACTGGGTTTTTCTGCAATACAAAGCTTCATACGTTATGGTTTGGTAGTGTTCGAAAATATAAAATTATACTACACTAATAATGCGATGTGAATAAGTTCTTATTAATTCGTCTTTTTTATAAATTGCAGTGCCTAAATAATAAAAAGGCTTGACATTTATTTATGAAGGAATACGAGATAAAGAATTTTCTAGACGCTAAGGTAGAGCTCTATTTAAAACCAGATTTTATTGGCGAAGATCCCATTAGTATTCCACATCAGTTTAGTATAAAAGAAGACGTGGAAATTGCTGCATTTTTAAGCGCAACTATAGCCTGGGGAAGACGGCCTATGATTATGAAAAATGCACGAAAAATGATGCAAATACTGGACAACAGCCCGCATGATTTTATTGTAAACGCAAGTGAAAAAGAAATAAATAAAAGTCTTGACTTTTGTCACCGAACTTTTCAAGGAGTCGATTTTCAAACTTTTATTTACGCATTAAGAAACATTTACCAAAACCATAAGGGTCTGGAGGCTTGCTTTTATACCGAGAAGGAAGACATGAGTGAAGGGATTTCAAATTTCAAGAAAACTTTTTTCAGTATCGATCACCTAGCGCGAAGCCAAAAACACATATCCGATCCCATAAAAGGCTCTGCCTCCAAAAGGCTTATTATGTTTTTACGATGGATGGTAAGAACCAACCAAGAAGGTGTGGATTTTGGTATTTGGAAAACACTGAATTCCAGTCAACTATCCTGCCCTTTAGATGTGCATACCGCAAATGTTGCACACAAATTAGGTCTGGTAACCCGTAAGGCAAACGACTGGAAAACAGTAAAAGAACTCGACCAACATTTGCGGTCTTTTTGTAAAGAAGATCCGGCCAAATACGATTTTGCTTTGTTCGGATTAGGCGTTTATGAGAATTTTTAGCCTTTGAACTTTCACACTACTATAAAAACTTTAACTTTGCTTTTTAATGAAATTACTGGAACCATACTTCCTCTACGCTTTTCTGGCTCTTGCCATCCCTATTCTCATTCACTTATTTTCCTTACAAAGGCACAAAACGGTTTACTTTAGTAATGTATCCTTTTTAAGGCAATTGCAACAGAAAAAAAGCAACATTACCAAACTACAGAAACTGCTTTTGTTACTGGTTCGTTTGCTTTTACTTTCCGCAATAATTTTGGCTTTTTGCGAACCTTATATTTCAAAAAAGGAAACCCTAAGTAAGCAACAAAACATTGCCGGAATTTACATAGACAACTCCTTTAGCATGAGTGCCAATAACGATAAAGGCCAGCTTATTGAGCAAGCAAAAAACAATGCCAGATCTGTATTAAAGGCGCACAAGGGCAAGGATAAGTTTGTATTTATAAGCAACGATTTGCAAGGAAAGCATCAAAGGATTTTAGCCTACAAAGCCTGCCTAGAAGCTATTGATAATACAGTTGTAGTACCTACAGTTTTGCCGCTTAATTTGGTGATAGACCGTTTTAAATCTTTGGTACAAAATGAACTTAACAGCTCGGCAGAACTCTATCTTATTAGTGATTTTCAAAAAACATCCAGTCCAGAAAGTTTTTATGCTCAAGACCAAAATCTAAGAACGCATCTTCTGCCCTTAAATTCCTATCCTCAATCAAATTTATCTATAGATACCTGTTATTTAGAAACTCCAAACCACACAATAAACGAACAAGAATGGTTAGTTTTTGAAGTATCAAATACAGCTAACCAAGCAATAGAAAACTTAAGTGTAAAGCTCTATGTTAATGGAAAACAAAAAGCCTTGAGTAGTTTAAAAATTGAAGCGAATTCAAAAACCCTGGCTAAACTAAGTTTTAACAACCGCACAAGCGGACATCAAAAAGCTTACTTAGAATTAAGCGATGCAACCGTAACTTTTGACAATCGTTTGTATTTTAACTTTGAAGTTCAGGAAAGCACAAACGTTCTCAGTATTTACGAAAAGGAAAGTCACAAATCTCTAGCAAATCTATACAGCGACCCGCTCTTTAAATTTAAGCAAGTTTCTATGGGTGCATTAAACTATACAGAGGTAAACAGTCAAAACTTAATTATTTTAGAGGATGTTATGAATCCGCCATCCGGATTAATAAATGTACTAAAAGAGTATACAGATGGAGGCGGAAATTTATCAATATTCCCTTCTGAAGAGCTAAATCTAAACACTTTTAAAACGCTAGCAGATGCGCTAAACATTCCAAGATTTACCAAATTGAATTCGAAAAAAGTTAAGGTATCGGAGCTCAATAAAAATCATGTTATTTTTAAAGATGTTTTTGAAAAACAAGCACTTAACAGCACCTATCCTGAAGTGAGCAGCTATTATAGTTTAGCAAACACCTACAACAGCACTAAAGAAAATATACTTGTATTAAATACAAACGAGCCCTTTTTAAATTCATACCGAAATGGAATGGGATCAATTTATTTGCAAACTTCGCCTTTAAACTTAGCTGCAAACTCCATAGAAAAGCATGCTTTATTTGTACCAATATTATTTAACATTGCCACACAAAGTACGGTGCAAGATAAACTCTATTATACCATTGGAACAGATCGGGTAGTGGAAATTAAAAAGGCATCAAGCTCAAAAGATTGGCGCATTATAAAAGACGATTTAGAACTTATTCCCGAAATAAGAACACTTGATCATCAGGTACAAGTAAACCTACAAAATACACTTCAAGAAGACGGTTTTTACAGCCTAAGCAACGGAAGTTCGGAAAAAATACTCTCCTTTAATTACAACCGATTAGAGAGCGATTTAACGGTATGGGAGCTAGAAGAATTAGAAGAAAACAGTAATTTGTTTACACATATAAATGTTTGGAAAAAAGAAGGGCTAAAACTTGAGGAGGCACTCAAAGAAAATCGTAGTGGAACGCCTCTCTGGCGGCTCTTTATTTTGCTCGCTTTTTTGTTAATTTTGCTCGAAAGTGTACTGCTCAAAAACTGGAAAAGAAAAGCAACTATAACCATAGAGAACTAAAAGCTTCGTATGAAAATTCTCATTAAAAAAGCAATGATTTTAGATGCAAGCTCTAAACACAACAAGCAAACCAAAGATGTTTTGGTTGAAAACGGAATGATCCTGAGTATTAAGGATTGTATAAGTGATGTAGAGGCAGAGATCATTGAAGCAGAAAACCTTCATATATCTCAAGGTTGGACCGATTTAAATGCTCGTTTTGGAGAACCAGGTTACGAATACAAAGAAGATTTAGAAAGTGGAATGAACGCCGCAGCTCAAGGCGGATATACTCACATTGCACTCATGCCATCAACAGAACCATGCATCCAATCCAAATCGGATGTAAACTACCTAATAAACCAAAGCGCGCACAATATTGTAGACCTCCACCCTATTGGTGCTTTAACCAAAAACAGAAAGGGAGCGCAAATAACAGAAATGTTTGATATGCATAAGAATGGCGCCCTTGCATTTAGCGACGATAAACACTCTATTACAAACGCAAACTTAATGAAGATTGCTCTGCTTTATGCTAAGAATTTTAAAGGCCTAATCATGTCGTTTTCTTCGGAAACTAAAACATCCGAAAAAGGGCAAATGAACGAAGGACTAACAAGTACTAAATTAGGCTTAAAAGGGATGCCTGCACTTGCAGAAGAATTGCAAATAACCAGAGATTTGCAACTTTGTGAATACACCGAAGCTAAACTTCACTTTTCTACAATTAGCACAGCACAATCTGTAAAATTAATTAGAGAAGCAAAAGCAAAAGGTTTAAACATTACAGCAGATACTAGCTCCTATCATCTGTTACTAGACGATACCGAATTAGAAAGCTACAATAGTAATTTAAAGGTAAACCCACCCCTTAGATCTTTAACCGATATTGAAAGTTTAAAAATAGGTTTAAAAGACGGTACCATCGATGCTATATGTTCAGATCATAACCCTCAAAACATTGAAAACAAGAAATGTGAATTCAATAGAGCAAAATTTGGAATGATAAATCTAGAAACCTGTTTTGCCACCTTAAATACGGTACTTAAAGACAGACTTAAACTAGATCAGATTATTGCAAAATTAACCACTAATCCTAAATCAATTTTAGGTTTAAATTCGCAAACAATAGAAGAGGGCAGTTTAGCAGACTTAACTCTTTTTGACCCAAATTTAAAATGGACTTATTTAGAAAAAAACATTGTTTCTAAATCGAAAAACAGTCCTTTAATAGGAAAAGAATTTACAGGAAAGCCCATTGCTATTATAAACAACGGGCAGTTAACTGTTTGTAAATAATCTAATTTATTTTTAATTAATTGACTAAATAGTACAATAACCTTGGGAACAAAAACAAACCAAAAACCCGCTTTAACGGCACCCATCTGGATTCGGAAAGGTTTTTACGTATTAGAATTCATCTCGCCTTACCTTGCCTCAAAATTAGCTAACTTTTTATTTTTTACTCCGATACGATTTAAAACACCCAAGCTAGAACAAGCCTATTTAAAAAGCGCAAAAATTACAAGCCTCACTTATAAGCAAAACAAAGTAAAAGTATACGAGTGGGGAAGCGGATCAAAGGGCGTTTTACTAGTGCACGGCTGGTCTGGTAGAGCTACTCAAGTTGCGCATTTGGCAGCAGCACTTTTAAAAGCTGGCTTTAAAGTATACAGTTTTGATGCGCCAGCTCATGGAAACTCAAACGGAAGACATTCGCATTTTTTAGAATTTTCGGACCTCATAAGAACACTTAATGACAGGTATCCTGATATAGAATCTATCGTTGGACATTCTATGGGCGGATCTGCTTGCATTCATGCAATTGCACAAGGTTTAAAACCTAAAAAATGTGTTAGCATTGCTTCTCCATCTAATATAGATTGGGTTTTAAATTCGTTTTGCACTCAAATTAATGTATCCACTAAAGTGGAAAAATTAATTAAGAATCAGGTAGAAACTAAATTTAAGGCAAAATTTGAAGACTTTAGTGTACGAACTTTGGTAAAAAAATTAGATACTCCTGGTTTAATTATACATTGCGAAAACGACAAAGATACGCCAGTGGAACATGCACAAGAGATTCACCAAAACTGGAAAAACAGTACCTTAGTACGGACTAAAAAATTAGGACACCGCAGAATATTAAAGAATAAAAACATTGCTCAAACAATCATCGACTTTTTAAAATCTTAACTATGCTTAACGCACTTCCTACACTAAAAAATACAGACGCTACTAATTTTTATTTATTAGCCGGTCCCTGTGCTATCGAAAGCGAAGAAATGGCTTTTGAAATTGCTGGAAAAATAAAGGAAATTACCGACAAACTTAAAATCCCTTTCATATTTAAAGGTTCGTACCGGAAAGCAAATCGCTCGAGACTAGATTCTTTTACTGGAATTGGCGACGTAAAAGCCTTGAAAATTTTGCAAAAAGTAGGCGCACATTACAACATCCCTACCGTTACAGACATCCATTCTGCAGAAGAAGCAGCTATGGCAGCTGCTTATGTTGATGTTTTGCAAATACCTGCTTTTTTATGTAGGCAAACAGACTTATTGGTAGCAGCAGCAAAAACAGGTAAAGCAATAAACATAAAAAAAGGGCAGTTTCTCTCTGCCGAATCCATGCAATTTGCAGCTCAAAAAGTTTTGGACTCCGGAAATCCGAATGTAGCTATTACAGATAGAGGTACTATGTTTGGTTACCAAGACTTAATTGTGGATATGCGCGCAATCCCAGCAGTTCAAAACTTAGGCTTTCCCGTTATTTTAGATGTAACACATTCCTTACAAACCCCAAATCAAAACTCGGGAGTTACCGGCGGTAAACCACAGCTAATAGAAACTATTGCAAAAGCAGGAATTGCATCTGGAGCTGATGGAATCTTTTTAGAAACCCACCCAAACCCTTCTGAGGCAAAATCTGATGGAGCTAACATGCTCCCTTTAGATCAATTAGAAGCGCTACTTACCAAACTCGTTCGAATAAGAAAAGCGATTCTCTAAACCAGGGTTTATGTTTTTATGTAAAGATGATTTTAAGATTGCGAGTAAAGAGAACAACGATCGTTTAATTGCCTTAATAAATAGCAATAAAGAGTTTTTTTACACCACGTTTAGTATTGCATTAACCACAAACTACCCAATAGCCTGGCGTGCTTCGTGGTGTTTACAAAAAGTACTGCCCAACTACACACAAGAACTCATAGCTGATGTAGATCGAATTTTCAATGCCTTTCCAACATTTACACACCATGGGCAAATAGCTAGTTTTATTCGGATTTTAAAAAGCATCAATTTTAATCCAGAAAACTCGGGTAATGTAATAGACAGCTGTTTAAAGCTCTTTAAAGAAGAAAAAGTTCCAGACTATGTAAAATTTTACAGTGTTGAACTCTTGGTTCAAATTGCGGACAAAATACCCGAACTTAAAAATGAGTTTGCATTGTACATCGAAGCTCTTATTCCTACCGGAAAAACTTACATGATAAAAGTTAGGGCGAAAAAATTGCTGAGGGAATTAAAAAGCTAGAACCTGAATTATCAACTAAAAAACACGAGCATCTCTTTACGACTAAAACATACCATTGCTTGATACTTTTTGAACACCTAAAAGTCTATCGTAGCCGTATTCGTAATCGTATAAATACACAAGAACCAGATAATCTTGACTCGTTTGATAAAAATTACCGTCTACACTTAGAGTACTCGGGTTTGGAGATTTTTCTGAAACGTATAAATAAGTGTAATTATAATAACCTTGTTTTAACAATAAAGCTGTTTCGTAGCATTCAGCTTCTTTATTGTATTCCAAAAGTGCCGATTCGTCAATTTTCCAATTTGTTAGCCCACCATATATATAAAGAGAACCTTCATCAACAAAAGGACTTTGCTTTAAACAGAAATTAACCCACACATAATCTGCCTCAATATTAGTATTGTTTTTTTCTAAAATGTTAGGGACGTAGTAGCCTTCAATATCTGGATAAAAGCTGTACGCTTGGTTTGCTCTTGGGTAATCTGGGTATAAAAGAACCAAGTCGGTAGAATCGTAAATAATTTTTTGAACTCTTTCTGTATTAAAACGAACACTTTTAGTGTCGAAGAACCGGTATTCATTTCCGGCCTCAAAGCTAGATTCTTCCTCAAAATCATAAACTAAGCGCTTGCGTTCAACAAAACTTGGTCTTAAGTCGGTAATTGGATTGTCCCATCGATGCCCCTGGTATATGGCTACATGAACATCTTGAATTGGGTTTACATAATCAATATTAGTAAAACGAACCGTCAGGTCAATCTCGTGATCCGTATACCTTCCGTCGGCTAATGTAGCCTGTTGCACTTTAGCACCTACAATTAAGCGTGTATCGTATACCATAAAACGCTTGGTAAATAAAACAGCATTATTAGCATCAGGATCGTAAACTGTAATCACATAGTTTCCTGTTTTTGTAAAAGTAAAATCGTTGTTGGGAAATGCTAGTTCGTAATGCACATAAGATTGTTTGGTTGTAAAAGAAAAATCGTAGTTGTAAATATAATTATCGGCAAAACCATTAAGAAATTCGCTCGAATGTAAATCCGAAACCGACCAATTTGCATTGCAATGCGTAAAAGAATACATAAGATCTTTGGCATGTACTTGCAAATCGTCAAATTGTAAACGCAAAATTTGAGAAGAATTAATCGGAAATAATGGAAAATCAACTAAAGATTCTGATGGAGTTAACAGCACCGATTTAGCATTAATGCTGTATATAGAGTCTTCTAAAACTTGCCCATAATTCCATTCTGGCTGAGCAATTACCTCAGTAAAAAAGGTGAAGAACATGACCAAAAATATTTTAAAGATATTTCTCACTTTCTGTCTTATTTTATTCCATAAAAATACATTTTATTTTATCTTTGAAAGAATAAAAAAAGGTGGCTTATATTAAATCATTCTAAATAAATAAGAGCTGTATATAAAACGCCTTAAAATACATACTTTTGCAACTCAAAACTAGGATTAATCAATCTCTAAAATAAGGCATGTCTAAAGACATTCGTATAAATAAAGGCGTAAGCATTAAGTTGACTGGATCAGCTGATCGCGTATACGCCAATATTCCAACATCGGAGTATTACCTTGTAAAGCCGAGCGATTTTACGGGATTAAAACCAAAACTAACAGTAAAAGTTGGCGATAAGGTACAAGCAGGAAGCTCTTTATTTTACGATAAAGAAAATCCTACTGTAACAATCGCCTCTCCTGTAAGTGGTGAAATTTCGGAAATACGTCGCGGTGAAAAAAGAAAAATTCTTTCAGTTGTGGTAAAAGCAGATGCTGAAATCACCTACAAAGAGTTTACTAAATCAGAAGCTAAAGATTTAACGCGCGAGCAAATCATCGAACAGATGTTAGCTGCCGGTGTATGGCCCTTTGTAAGACAGCGCCCTTTCGCAGTCATCGCAAATCCATCCGATATGCCAAAGTCCGTATTTATTTCTGCCTTCGACACTGCTCCTCTTGCATGCGATAGTGATTTTGTTTTACACGGAATGGAAAACGAATTTCAGGCTGGTATAGACATAGTTTCGAAATTAACAGAAGGTACAACACACTTAAATTTAGACGGAAATTCAAACTCATCTTCGGTATTTACAAGTGCAAAAGGAGTACAAATCAATAACGTATCTGGCCCACACCCAGCAGGTAATGTAGGCGTACAAATACACCACATAGATCCTATTAATAAAGGCGAAGTGGTTTGGTACATGTATCCGCAAGATGTTATTGCTATAGGTCGTTTGTTTAGTCAAGGTAAATACGACGCAACTCGCTTAGTAGCTTTAGCTGGCGCACAAGTAGAAAAACCTCGTTACTACAGAAGTATGCAAGGTGCAGCTATTTCTACCATGACCAAAGACAATATTAAGCCAGGTGAAAGCAGATACATTAGTGGAAATGTGCTTACGGGTAATCATATTTCTGCGGATGGAAACTTAGGCTTTTACCACAACGAAATATCTGTAATTCCGGAAGGAAAGGAACAAGAATTTTTAGGCTGGTTACTACCCGGTTTAAGTAAATTCTCCTTATCCAGAACCTTTTTCTCTTGGATGAATCCGAAAAAAGAATATCCTATTTCTGCTAATATGAATGGAGAAGAACGTGCCTATGTAGTTACAGGGCAGTACGAAGCAGTACTTCCTATGGACATTCATCCTCAACATCTCATTAAATCCATCATGATTGGTGATATAGAGTTGATGGAGAATCTTGGTATTTACGAGGTTGCCGAAGAGGATCTAGCTCTTTGTGAGTTTTCTTGCACCTCAAAAATTCCTGTACAAGAGATTCTTCGTGAAGGCTTGGATTTGGTAAAAAAAGAATGTAGCTAAAAACAAGACCATGAAATTATTCAAAAATATACTTAACGGTATAAAGCCTCACTTCGAGGAAGGTGGAAAGCTTGAAAAGCTATATCCAGCATACGACGCATTTGAAACGTTCTTATTTGTTCCCGATCACACATCGCAATCAGGATCTCATATACACGATGCCATTGATCTTAAAAGAACAATGTTTAGTGTTATTTTAGCCTTACTTCCAGCTCTTATCTTTGGAATGTGGAACATAGGATACCAGCATTTTATTGCAATCGGAACTACGGAGCCAGCTATAATTGAAGCTTTTATATACGGAGCTTTAAGAGTACTTCCTATGATTATTGTTTCGTATGGAGTTGGTTTAGGAATTGAATTTGCTTTTGCAATTTCAAGAGGACACTCTGTTAATGAAGGGTACTTAGTGACAGGT
>Ga0233426_10002607_pt1 | contig 14891 bp, 13 predicted proteins | sample SI_118_April2016_6_FD_179875 | JGI IMG/M metagenome (GOLD analysis project Ga0233426, IMG submission 179875) | Seawater microbial communities from Saanich Inlet, British Columbia, Canada - SI_118_April2016_10_MG | ecosystem: Environmental > Aquatic > Marine > Inlet | place: Canada: British... | reverse complement strand
ACGACTTAGTGGATATTTTTGCTTAAGCGCCGACAATGGTGTCGGCTGACTAGGTAGATCGGGCATCAGGTTATGCAAATGGGCTAGCAATAAAATTAGGAACCAACCAATGGGACGTTAAGTTTGTTTGAGATTGCAACATATTTTCCGTCTAGATCAAATCCTATTCATGCGGCTTTCAATTAGATCATCAACGACAGAAGGATCTGCGAGAGTGGAGATATCTCCAAGCGAGCCGTAGTCATTTTCGGCAATTTTTCGAAGGATGCGACGCATAATTTTACCAGATCTGGTTTTTGGCAAATCAGGCGCCCATTGAATCAAATCAGGTGAGGCGATAGGACCAATCTCTTTGCGCACCCAGTTTCGCAACTCAATGCGTAATTCGTCAGTTGGAATTTCACCAGCCATCAGTGTGACATAGCAATATATGCCTTGGCCTTTGATTTTATGCGGGCATCCGACAACAGCAGCCTCCGCAACTTTGTCATGGCCCACCAGCGCGCTCTCAATTTCAGCTGTTCCCATACGGTGACCAGAGACGTTAATTACATCGTCCACTCGACCCGTAATCCAGTAATCACCATCTTGATCGCGACGGCAACCGTCACCGGTGAAGTAGTAACCTTTGTAATCCGAAAAGTAGGTTTTCATAAAACGCTCGTGGTCGTCCCATATGGTGCGCATTTGGCCAGGCCAACTGTCTTGGATACAAAGCACACCTTCGACACCATTTCCCTCGATCTCATCCCCCGAGGTTGGATCAAGAACCACGGGTTCGATGCCAAAGAATGGTTTTTGCGCCGCACCAGGTTTTGTCTCATGCGCCCCGGGCAGTGGCGTCATCATATGCCCTCCAGTTTCGGTCTGCCACCACGTGTCTACGATGGGGCATTTTCCTTTACCCACCACGTTGCTGTACCACTCCCAAGCTTCAGGATTGATCGGCTCACCGACAGTACCAAGCACTTTCAAAGAGGAAAGGTCACAAGCCTCAACAAACGTGTTGCCTTGTCCCATAAGGGCACGGATAGCGGTTGGGGCAGTGTAAAACTGATTGACCCTATGCTTGTCGCATACTTGCCAAAACCGAGAGGCATCTGGATAAGTCGGGACACCTTCGAACATCAGCGTTGTGCCCCCATTGGCAAGCGGGCCGTAGACGATGTAACTGTGACCTGTGATCCAACCAACGTCCGCAGTACACCAATAGATATCACCCTCCTGATAATCAAAAGTAATTTGATGTGTCATTGCAGCATAAACTAGATAGCCGCCAGTCGTGTGGACCACGCCTTTGGGCATGCCAGTAGAACCTGAGGTATAAAGGATAAAAAGCGGATCCTCTGCACTCATTTTTTCAAGCGGGCAATGGTTCGAGGCATTGACCTTAAGGTCATGCAACCAGTGATCGCGGCCCATCTTCATGGGAACATCGCCACCAGTACGCTTCACAACAAGCATTTGCGTTTTGCTGGTGATCAAATCAAACGCCTTATCAGCATTGACTTTAAGTGGCGTACTTTTGCCGCCACGTGGCGCTTCGTCAGCAGTAACAACCACTTTTGCATCACACCCGTTTACGCGCGCCGCTAAAGCATCAGGTGAGAACCCAGCAAACACAATTGAATGGATTGCACCAATCCGTGCACAGGCCAGCATTGCATAGGCTGCCTCTGGGATCATTGGCATATAGATCACCACGCGATCGCCTTTTCTAACGTCCAAGGATTTCAACACATTGCCCATTTGTGAGACATTGGTGTGTAGTTCGGCATAGGTAATGTGTAACGCCTCAGCATTTGGATCATCTGGTTCCCAAATGATCGCAGTTTGATCAGCGCGCGTTTTAAGGTGGCGATCTATGCAATTGGCCGCGACATTTAATTCACCGTCTTCGTACCATTTAATCGACACATCACCGTACGCATAACTCACATTTTTGATCTTGGTTGGAGGCGTTATCCAATCCACGCGCTTAGCTTGATCAGCCCAGAATACCGTTGGATCTGCGATAGAGGCATCATACATTTCATTATATTTGGCCGCATTAACATGCGTGTTGACCGCAAAATTCAAATGGGGAGATGTTGGCTTTTGATTCATTTGAGTGTTCTTTCTTTGGTTTAACTAGCAGCACAAGTTTTGGTTTTTGAGGACGTCGATGCTCCAATGTGCGCGCCCATGAGACGTTACAAATTAGCCCTGCCCGTCTCAAGTAGTTTCGTCTGATAGTGCTATATTTTCAATTAGTCGCGTTTCGAGAAGCTGGCCACCCCGGAGCAGAATAGGAAAGGCCACTGTCGCAATCTGACTGTTCAGGTCTTTAAGGGCACGCAGCGTCTCAAGATGAATATTACTGGAATCAAAACTTATTTGTTCGCCGGCCTGAAGCCTGCTGAGATGCTTCTTTCGGCTGGAACGTTCGCGGACGGCACACTCTGTTTTTTCCTCAAGTAACAGTCGAGCACTTTCAAGATCGTCCGAGATCAACACATTTGCAGCCAGTGAAATGTTAGACAGAACTTGCTCATGCATGCTGCAGAGTTCATGAAATCCATCATGAGAAAACTCTACCTTTTTCTTTGATTTTTGCATTGCCCGAGGGACCAAGCGTTTAACCACGATATCACCCGCCGTTTCAATAGCGATGGCATACTCGACCAGGTCGTGACTAAATTCTTTATCTGCCTTGGTCATCGACACTGTCGGCAAATCAGCCACGTATTTCCGTACGCCGTCCAAAGCATCATTCAGATGCTGGTCTTGGGCAATGAGAGCTCGGGCATGCTCTTTGTCTCCAGAGCGATACACCTCCATCACGGGTGTCAGCATCGCCTCGCAAAGTTGCACCATTCGCAGGACTTCCCGCCGCAACGACGCAAGCGCTAGCGCGGGTGTGTCAAGTATGCTGTCGTCTAGGGTAGAGCGATGCTCTATCTCATGGTTCAACTGAACCTCAGCGATATCGGGCAACAATTGAACAAAAGGACGTTCAAGCCGCGCAGTAAACGGGAGCGCAAGAAACAGGAGAGACAGGTTGAAAGCAAGGTGGGCGTTTACAAGCGTTTGACTTGCCGAAGAGGTTGATATGAAATGCAATATTGGCAAGAGGTTGACCAACATTAACACAACAACGGCCCAAAATCCACGCAACACCAGATTGGCTAACGGAGGTCTGCGTGCTGCCGGAGACATGCTTCGGCTCAACCAGAGAGGAATCAGCGCAGAGCCTAGGTTTGCTCCAAGAACAAGCGACACGCCCGCGGCAACAGGCACTGCTTCAATGGTGACAAGCGTGACACACATAAGGATAACAGCCAGGCTGGAATGCATCACAAAGGCAAGCGCCGCGCCAATCAGAAAGGCTGCTGTGAAGTCACGTTCAAGGTAGCCCGCTAGGGCTGGCAAAAATGCACTATCCCGAATTGGGTCCATTGTTTCGCGCAGAAACCTGAGCGAAATGAGGATAAAGGCTATTCCAAGTACAATCCGGCCAATCTGTTTGACGATTCGGCGATCAGATTTGACAAAGGCGAAACCGCCTACCCCCAACAATAAAGGCACTAACCAATCAAGTGGGAAGGACAGGATCTGGATCAGCAAAGCCGATCCAAGATCTGCCCCAAGGATCACCGCAAGCCCAACGGGAAATGACAATTTTCCCGCACCGGCAAGCCCAGCCACAAGCAAAGCAACTGCTGCGGAACTCTGCAAAACCAATGCCAACCCCAAACCGGATGCAGCAGATTTCAGGGCGCTTGATTTTTGAGTAACAACCCGACGAAAGCCCACACCAAACGCGCGTTCTATTCCGGTATGAACCATTCGTACTGCAAAAAGCAGCATCATCGTTGCACCAAAGAGATATATAAAAAAGGAGAGAATTGCCATCGTTACCCGATCAGCTCGGGCTATGCCGCCTAAGCAAAAGAAAAAAGACGGCCCTATTCAGGACCGTCATAGTAATAACCCGCCGTTCAGGTGGGCCAAGGGAGAGAGTAGGTTTTGACGTTGGTGAAAAACTTCATCGCTTCAGTCACACCTTCTTTGACCGCGTTTCCGCTGTCTTTGATGCCGCCAAAGGGAGAGGTTTCAATCCGGTAGCCAGGTTGTTCCCATATGTTGCAAGTGCCAACGTCCAGACCGTTGATGTAAGCAATCGCACGGTTCAGGTCGTTGGTGCAAACACCAGACGACAGGCCAAAATCCGTTGAGTTAGAAATCACCATGACTTCCTCATCATTATCTGGAACACGTACGATCGGAATGATTGGGCCAAATGTTTCTTCCATCACCAATTCGCTGTCATGGGGCACGAGATCCACCACGATAGGTGGCAACAATGCACCCTGACGGCCAGGATGATACAGGATTTTTGCGCCTTCTTTTTCAGCCTGATATACACGATTTTCAAACAATTCCGCAGCTTGTGCATGGATCACACAACCCAACTGGGTTTCTGGGTCTTGCGGATCACCAAACTTAATTGCTTTGGCTTTTTCCAACACCATTGGCACGAACTTGTCGGCCACCGACTCCTGAACCAAAATGCGTTTAATCGCAGTGCAACGTTGGCCAGAGTTGCCAGTGGCACCTGCCACAGCAATGGTAGCGGCTTTCTCAAGATCAGCATCCGTAAGGTCATTGCAAATGATCAATGGATCATTGCCACCCAATTCTAACGCTTGCCGCGTATAGGATGCTTTTGAGGCAATTAATTTGCCTACTGGAACACCGCCCGTGAAGGTAATGATGTCAATGTTTTCATTAACGATCATTTCTTCGCCGATATCTTGCGGCATGCCAGTGACAACCTGAAGCATCTCATACGGTAAGCCCGCTTCATAGAGAATATCAGCCAAAGCAATCGCTGTGAGCGGGGTTAGTTCAGTTGGCTTGAGCACCATACAGTTGTTGGTTGCAATGGAGGGTGCTATTTTGTGACTAACCATGTTCAACGGATGATTAAACGGTGTGATTGCAGAGATTGCCCGCACAGGTTCACGTTTGGTGAAGATTTTACGTTCTTTGCCGTTGTGTGTCAGATCACACGAGAAAATTTCGCCATCATCGTTCAAAGCTTGATGTGCCGCAAATTGATAAACATCCTGTGCACGTTTGGTTTCATAGATTGCGTGTTGGTGGCATATGCCGAGTTCAAGCGTCAACCATTTGGCCAGATAATCACGGCGTTCACCGATCAGCTCACCGGTACGTTGTAGGATTTGGCTGCGCTCATAACGCGATAGCTTTGACTTATAAGCCGCCGCAATCTCGAACGCTTTGCGTGCATGTTCGGCTGAACCCGCAGGCACAGTTCCGATAACTTCGTCGGTATAAGGATATTTTACTTCTACCACAGCGTCGGTGAAAACAATTTCACCGCCAATGCGCATACCCTCATGTCTTATCTCTGTTTTGTTAAACATATTTTTAATATCCTTCATATTAGAGTGCTGCCGCTTTAGTGGCATAAAAGAACGCATCAAAGTTGCGCAGATCAGGAGCTGAATCCAATTCCAATTTGCGGTTTACAATGAACGGAACCGTTTGCTCGTGCAGGCCACCATGTGAACGCAGCGGATCTTTCAATGCAGCCAGATCGTGGCGATGCTCTGAGGTTCCGATGGTAATGTTCGCGCCAGAGGTCAAAACGATGTCACCGATGCGGTCGGCTGGCAGTCCAAAGCGGCCACATGCCTCTTCCCGTCCACACACAAACTCGATGCCATCGATTTTAGCTAGACGATCAATGATATCCTGACGATCCGTGTCTGCTGGCAAATACATGGTTGCAAAAGAACCTAATGCTCCATGATGAACCACATATGGGTCGGTAATTGGCAGGATAACACGGGCCACAGCCTCGCCCAACCATTCGTCCATAACGTCCTGAATATAGACCACATTTGGGGAACCATCTGCATGATGCTTTGGCTTCATGCCGTGGTCGCCGGTGATAACGATCGCCGCGCCCATTTCGTCCAATTGCCCAAGGTATCTATCAAAATTCTCATAAAAAGAATTCGCCATAGGTGCGCCCGGTGCGTGTTTGTGCTGGATAAAATCCGTAGTTGTCAGATACATTACATCTGGCTTCCATTCCCTCAACAATTTCACACCCGCGGCAAACACAAACTCTGACAATTCAGCAGAATATACTTCAGGTACATCCATACCAGTCCATTTACTGCCATTTTCAATGCCGTGTTCTGCAACAGTTGTTGTGTCAGAACATTCAGCAGAGAAACAAATCGCTGTGTCAGTTTCAAAAGTCAGCTTGGCAGCAAGCAACGCGCGCAGCTTGTCTTTTGCAGTGACAATTGCCACTCGCGCACCAGCCTCTTGAAACTTGTGAAAAATCGTTGGTGCCCGCAAGAAACGTACGTCGTTCATCATCACTTCGGTTTTGGTTTCCGGGTCATACAGGTAGTTGCCACAAATACCATGAACCGCTGGCGGACGACCCGTGGCAATCGACATGTTGTTCGGGTTTGTGAACGACGGCACAACAGAATGCGCCAGCCGGACCGTGCCAGTTTCTTTAATCCGTTTCAGATTTGGCATCAGGCCAGCCGTAATAGCCTCATCAAGATAAGCGGGCTCACATCCGTCAAGACAAATTGCAATCGCACAAGTCTTTGGGGCGGCGTAAGTACGGTCATTTGCTACGACCGGAGTTTGAATTGTCATTTTATAGTTCCTTTTTTATCTGAATTGCTCCAGGTTATTTTATTTTGAATTGTCATTTTATAGTCCCTTTCTTACCTAAATTGCTCCAGGTTTTTTTCATTTTAGTTTGTAAGCCTGATTACTTGGCTTTGTTAACCGCGCTACGAAGCCAGCCTGAGATAAATTCGGCAATCAGGACCATGGCGATAATCGATAGGACAATTGCCCCAACCCGCAGATTTTCCAGCTGTTGTACGTTGCGTTTGAGATACCAACCCATGCCACCGCCGCCAAAGAAACCGACAACCGTCGCTGCCCGAAAGGCCACATCCCAAGTGTAGATGGCAATTCCGGTGAAAGCTACACGCACCTGTGGCACAACTGCGAAGATGAAGACCTGGAACGGGTTGGCTCCAGCGGAACGCATGGCTTCAACCGGTCCCATTTCAATGGCTTCTATCTCGTCCGAGAAGAGCTTTCCAGCGAATCCTATACAGAACATAGTAAGGGCACTGACTCCAGCCAACATCCCAAATCCTAGAACTGACACAAAAAGGATAGTCCAGATAGTTTCGTGAATGGCTCGGCAAGAAATGACGCCCATGCGCCCGATCGGGAACAGTATTTGTCGGTTTGGCGACACATTAGCTGCAGAAAACCAAGCCAGTGGGATGGAGAGGAAGACCCCGGCAATGCCACCCAGAAAGGACATCTGCAACGTATCAACAACTGAGGCCAGATATCCCGGGTCTGTGACGTATGCCAGATCCGGTGGGTAATACCGCTCAGAGATAACCCCGACCAGACCGCCCAATGCTCCAAGCATTTTGGGAATGCTGACATTCATGAAGTTCAGCGAGTAAGTCAGGAATACCAGCACGAACAACAACGTGCCATATTTGTAAATAGAGCCAGGGAAGGTGAAGCGCGACCATGTAAGCGGCTGCGTATCCTCGGGTTTGTTAATCTTGGTCATTGTCATCTCCTCAAATCACAGCTTTGCGCAGGTAGTGCGAAATCACTTCGCCCAGAACGATTAACATCAGGATGGCCAGAATCACCATCGTGACGCCACCATAGTTGAAACTGTTCATTTGCCGGAAGAACAACAGGCCAAGGCCACCCGCGCCAACCAGACCCATGACAGCAGATCGGCGAATATTGATGTCCCATTCAAAGATCACGGTTGCCAAAACCACAGGATAAATCTGTGGCAGAATACCGTAATACATGACTTGAAAATTGTTGCCGCCAACCGCCCGGACTGCCTCAACAGGTTTGGCATCGATATTCTCAATCGCCTCGGCGGTAATTTTTGAGATAAAGCCAACGGAACGCATCGCGATAGCCAGAATTCCCGGCAAAGCCCCCAATCCAACGGCGCTGACAAAAATCAGTGCCCAGACGATCTCGTGAACCGAGCGACTCACAACCATCAGGAATCGGCCAAGCGGATAGAGAATATGTTTGCTAGGGGTTACGTTAGCTGCCCCAAGCCACGCCACAGGCAATGAAAAAAAACAGCCTAGCACAGTGCCGACGCAGGCCATCATGAACGTCTCAATGGTTGGAATTATCAGTTCTGACAGAAGTCCTAGATCAAGACTGATATAGCGCCCAACCGAAGCCAAAACACCATTGCGTCCACCAATGCGTGACCAGTCAGTATCTGCTATAATCGTGCCGTTTACACACCATGTGGCGAACAGGATGAACATGCCCCAACCCAATGCCATCTTTAAATGGCGATTGCGGCGCATATCGATTTGCCCAGTAAAGGCGTCGGAATGAGGTTGTGTAATACTCATGACTTACAACACCTCCATTGCATAAATATCTTCCAGATCGCTGTCGCGCAGCGTGCTGGTCTCACCATCAAATTTCTTGATTCCATCCTGCAAACCAATGATCCGGTTGCAGAATTCCTTGGCCAATTGCACATCGTGAATATTACACACAGCTGGCACACCAAGTTCTTGGGCGATACCACGGATCAGAGCCATAACTTCGCGCGAAATTTTCGGGTCCAGTGCCGAGGTTGGCTCATCCAACAATAGGAGTTTAGGCTGCTGCATCAGGGCGCGGGCGATACCAACGCGTTGCCGTTGCCCTCCACTCAATTCGTCGGCGCGTTTGTTGATGTGGTCGCTCAGCCCAACCCGGTCGAGAAAGTAGAGCGCCTGATCAATATCTTTTTTGGGAAAGTGGCGAAATAGGCTTCGCAAATTTCCAGTATATCCTAACCGACCAGACAAAACATTGTCCATCACCGACATCCGGTTGATCAGGTTAAACTCCTGGAAAATCATCCCAACATCACGACGCAATTCACGCAGTGCGCGAGTCTTCAGAGCGATTACGTCCTTGCCAAGCAGATTTATTGAGCCACTTGTTGGCTCTACCAGCCTATTGATACAGCGGATCAACGTTGATTTTCCCGCGCCACTTGGCCCAATCATGGCCATGAAATCATCGGACAAAACATCAAAATTGATGCCTTTTAGGATTTCTGGGCCTTTTGCCGCATATCTGACCCGAAGGTCTTTTACGGATAATACTGAAGTCATGTTTTCTCTCCCCTTAAGAGCCTGCCCACCAATATTTAGGCGGGCAGGTATTTAATGCCAAATTATTTTTTCTTGGCGTCTTTGGCTGCTTTTAGATCACGAATGATATCGTAATCCGCATCAGACATCGGAACGAACTTACTAGCGTTCACATTTTTCAGGTATTTTTGACCTTCTTCACTGTCGCCAAGGGTCAAAAAAGCATTTTGAATTTGATCAATCAATTCAGGACAAAGACGTCCGTTCACAACAAACGGATCCTGCGGGATCACGGGCGACGACCACAAAACAATGTAGTCTTCCATCTTTGCGATACCACGGTCCAAAACGTTATCCAGTCGGTGTGTAGCAACAAACGCCGCATCAACTTGCCCTTCAAACACGGCCACTGCAGAAAGATCGTGCCCACCAGTGTACACAACACGTGAGAAGTAATCTTCGAGATCAGAACCGATCACCTTAGAAAAAGATACGCGTGGCAAGAGATTACCAGAGGTGCTGGCAGGGTCAGTAAGACCGATCACAGCGCCTTTGATGTCCTCAAGGCTGTTAAAGCCAGAATCAGCGCGAGCGACCAGAACCGCTTTGTAACCCGGGCCCTCTTCCTGGAAATGGCCTTTGTGCTTGGCGTAAGTGGTAATCACCCTCAGCTCAGGATCCTTTTCCTGTGCAATCACGTAAGAATAGGGGCCGTGCATGCCCAGATCAACAAATCCACCCAACATGGCTTCGACTACTGACGCGTAGGATGTCGGCAGAAAAAACTCGACGTTTTTGCCAGTAGCCGCTTTGATCTGATTGACCAATGGCTTATAAAGCGACAGCTCTTGCGTCGTTTCCTCTGTCGGAATCATCGAAAAACGGATGACCTCGGGGTTCTCACATTCATTAGCCTGAACAGCGCCCATGAATGTCACGGAGGCGACAACCGCCGCGCCCAGAATCTTGCTTGTCTTATTATTAATATTCATTTTCTTCTCCCTAAGTTTATTAATATTCATTTTCTTCTCCCTAAGTTAAAAATATTAGTTTAGTATTTCCAGCCTTTCCCTTGGTTTAAAAAATCTAAATGTCGCATTCACCGCCTTGTTCGTTAGGCAGGCATCTTTTAAATGACGCCCCTATGGATGGCTGCTTCCAGAAAGCTCTCTTTGGCGCCTACGAAGTTTTTACCCCGCTCGCCTGCGAATGCCTCATCAACAATGGTTTGGAAGCTCTCGGAGGGGATTTTGTGATCGGCAAAGCGATGACCCACGCCCAGTTGCTTCAGAAAGACTGTTAAGTTATCGGCGCCTTTGATCAGATCATCTCCAAAGATTGCCTTCAGGCTTTCTTCGCGAAAACCTCCTATCCCAATCACCGACTGCAGAATTGTCGGCAAGGTAAAGGAACAGGCAATACCATGCTGCACCCCCCACCCCAGAGTAATCGGATAAGAGATATTGTGCGCAATCGCAGTTTTTGTGTTTGAGAAAGCAAGCCCGGCATTCAAAGAGGCCTCAGCAATGCTGCTGCGCAAGTCAAGATTGCCCAGATCACCCAACAGTTTTGGCAGGTCCTGTATTATCGCTCGAGCCGCGGCCACAGCGTAACGAGCTGAGACCGGGTTGGCGTTAATATTCCAAATACTTTCAATCGAATGCGACAACGCGTCTAATGCGGTTGCTAGTGTCAGCCCATAGGGCTTACCAAGCATCAATGCCGGATCGACCAGCGCAACTTCGGGATAAAGCACTTCTCGCGCCAACGAAAATTTGCGATTATTCTCTTCGTCCCAAACCGTTGCCCAGCATGTCACTTCACTACCAGTACCCGCCGTTGTTGGCACTGCAATGATCGGGATAGCAGATAGGGCTTCTTCCCCAGTTTTGGATTGAAGAAAATCCAAAACTTTACTGAAGTCACCCCCAGCAGTTGCAAAAACCTTGGCAGAGTCGATCACTGACCCACCGCCAAGTGCAACAATGACGTCGGGCATTTTGGCAAGATCGGCGAAACGGGCCGATTGACCAGCCAACAGGCGTGTATCTGGATTGGGAGCAATATCGTTAATAATCAACTCGGGCTGTCCAGCTTTCGCAATCAGTTCAACAGTCAGGTCATCAAAGGGGCTGTCTGGATAAGTTACTAAGGCATAGCTGCGGCCCGCAATCATGTCCGCTAGGGTCGAAAACTGGCCATTGCCAAACATTATTTTCACCGGATTCTTATAGGTCCACATAGTTAAATTCCTCTGTTTTTATGCTTTTGAAACTTTCTTGAGATAAATTTACATAACCCAACCTATAAAACAAATTGTATAATTGAATACTTCCTATATACTGAATCTATGCTTACAACCGCCCTCCGTTCCTTTCATGCCGTCGCACTTCATAGTGGGTTTTCTGCCGCTGCACGGGCTATGAACATCAGTCAGCCAACGCTGTCCACGCAAGTTAAGGCTCTGGAAAAACGGTATGATGTGGAACTGTTCAGCCGCATCGGGCGAGATGTTCACTTAACTCCAGCTGGCCAGGAACTGTTCCAGACAACACTGCGCCTGATGCAAAATGAGACTGAAGCTGAAGACTTGTTGAATTCATTCAAGGGGCTACAGTCTGGATCGCTGCGAATCGCAGCTGTTGGGCCATTTCACGCCACGGACATGATGCTCGACTTCAAGTTACGCTATCCTAAAATCGACATTAGCATACAATTTGGAAATTCGCAGCGCAGCTTTGAACGCCTGCTGGCTTATGGGGCAGATGTTGGGCTGATCGCAGAGGTGAACGCTGACCCACGTGTTGTAACACTTCCCTACAGTTCGCATGAAGTCGTGGTGTTTGTGAACTCTGATCATCCATTTTTTGATCGTGAATGCATTTTAATTCACGAGTTGAAGGATCAGAAGGTCGTGCAACGCGAGATCGGCTCGACTACACGGATCGCAATGGAGCGCGCCTTGCAAGATCACGATGTATCAATCGATGTGGTTCTGGAAATAGGTAGCAGGGAAGGTATTTGGAAGGCTGTTGAACAAGGGCTTGGCATCGGGTTCGTGGCCGATTTTGAGTTTGTCCCTCACCCAAATCTGCGGGCCATTCCCATTCAGGATGCAGATATTAACACACAGTATTTTCTGGCCTACCTCAAGGAACGGGAAATGTCGCGACTGATTGGTGCGTTTTGTGAGGTCACTCTCACCTAAGTTCCCTTTTTCTTACACGCAGCCATGCCATTCATAGCAGACACAACCCTCTTTTATGTCCGATATGTCCGATATGTCCGAGGTGTTAGCTGAAAATCAAGTTATAGAAAGTTTTTAGTACCGCTTACTGCATTTATTTTGACGAAGACTTTATCTAAGTACCATTGCCATTTTGAGTGGCGCCCCACCCTTTTTTTCAGATTTCCTTAACAAATCTCGCACCAAAACATTTCACACAAAACCATACAATTTCGTGGCAGATATTAATTTTACGCTCATGCAATATATCCTCAACTTGGCGAAAACTCAGCGGGTAACGCACATAATACATAACCGCTAAGCGGATGATTTTGGGCGAAGTCTTGAAGTACTTAAATGGTTTTTCTGTTGTCATTCATAAAAATTAGGCATCAACCAATGGGACGTCAAGTTTGTCTGACAATGCCCTTGTAACTACAAGCCATGCTCACGTCATTGAGACTACAATTTGTGTATTCTTGACAACGATCTACTTCACATCGCCAGTTAGCAAATGCTTGAGTGCCTAAAAATATTAATAAGCTTGAAATCAAAAGTCTCTTCATTTTATCCAACTATATGCATTTTATTGTAAGCTCTTTCATCAATTCTAAAGCTAGTATATCATAATGATATGAGCAATTTTATAAAGAAACTACACAAAAAAATATTTATAACATTATCGTTGATGTTATTTGCCATTCCATTTGCAGCAATATCTGAAACCATAATTATGGAATGTACAAATGAATATCAAAAAACCATTTACTACAAATATGAAAAATCATTCTTTGTGTTTAAAAATATATATACTAGGGAGCAAGCTGAATGGAAGCCATGGTGTGACGGTAGTGCTTCTATAATGGATAAAGGTGCTAAATGTGTTGAGACTAAAGAGAAAAAAATATCAAGAACAGTCTACAACTACTCTTCTTATACAGTAAGTGATGTCAACAAAGCTAAAAAAGTCTTAACCAATCGTTGGACATTTTGCCAGTATAATAAAGAGCAAGAGACATGCCAGAATGGAAATAAATATTTATCTATAGCTCAATTACAATCCTCATTGCATAATGATTTTTTTAATGGATGTGAATTTGAACCACAGAATGAAACAAGTAAACCTTTCGATGTTCGACTAGAAGATTATCTTAAAAAGCATTTGCCAAAAAAAGGCGATAAGAAGTGTGCATTAGGAAAAAAATATGTTCCAGATGTTGAAAGATTTGACATAATAACAACATTAGATTTCTTATTACCTCAAATGGTGGTGTCAAAAGGAAACTACAGATACCAAAATAACAACTACGAAGTTATGAACAAAGATGCAGTAAAATATCTTACTGATAAATGGAGCTGTAAGAAAAAAATGTAACTTTGAAGCTTACACAATTACAAATAACTTTATACTTCATCCATGGTTGGGATATAAGAGTAGTTTAGATTAAGTATTGCTTTTATCTTATTGGTATAATTACATATTTCTAAATATCATCACGATCTATTAAATCTAAGTCGTCATCATCATCTATAACCAGATCATCTTCTACTTCTATCTTGGGTACAGGTTGTTTAGCTTTATTAGCTTTAACTCTGTAAGGGACATTCTTTATTCTTCTACGTGCTTCTTTAGTTTCAAACTCAATATACTTACCACCAGTAAAGCTAGGTATATCCAGAGCCAAGCCACGTTTGATAAGCTCAGCACCTATGTCGACATCACCATCAACATAACACGTAGCAACGATACGATCAAAACTGGTTGTTCCATCAGGAACTACATATACTTTCTTCCCCTTAACAATATTAACCATCTCATATTTAGACTTCACACCGTAAGGTCTATCCAGTTCAGGTGCATTGATACCTGCTAGCCGTATCTTCATGCCTCTAATCTTGATTGTATCGCCATCTATTACGTGGGCGACGCCACTGAACGGTTTGAAAGAGGTAGGGTTTATCTTGGGCTTCAGCTTCTTACGGTTGCTACTGTATGACTTGCGTTGTTTGTACTGTTTACGCCTGTTCTTGTAGGGTTTTTTCTTTCCACCCACTAACCAAAAGAAGATTAGGAGTAGGATTACTATGCCAAAGAACTGTTCCATTCATCAGAACCTGTAATGATCTAAAGCGTAAACGCTACACTTCGGACATAATTGAAAGAACTTCACCCATTGTTTCTTCTACCATTGAGTGACCAGTTTCTGTAATTGTGTCTTTGCGCATTGCCTGTCGTTGAGCATTCTCTTCTTTTGCATCTGCTTCAGAAGAATAAATGATTACTGACTGATGCGTGTTATCGTCAATCTTAAACCAGATAATGTCTTCAGCTTTAGTTTTTGATTTAACTTCACGATGTCTCTGCTGCATGCTCTCTGCGCTTGGAACGCCATTAGGCCATGACCACTTTGTGTGAACTGCGTATTTTGCCATTTCTTTCTCCC
>Ga0233426_10002606_pt1 | contig 14893 bp, 10 predicted proteins | sample SI_118_April2016_6_FD_179875 | JGI IMG/M metagenome (GOLD analysis project Ga0233426, IMG submission 179875) | Seawater microbial communities from Saanich Inlet, British Columbia, Canada - SI_118_April2016_10_MG | ecosystem: Environmental > Aquatic > Marine > Inlet | place: Canada: British... | reverse complement strand
TCCGCTTGTCGCCATTCAGACAATAGAGCAAGCATGTTACTTTCAGCTTCAAGGTTGTTTCTGCGACCATTCTCACCGCCCCAATGGGACAACACATCAACACCTTTTTGTACATCGATTAGTAGTAAACAGCTATCTTTTAAAAATTGATTAATCAAATCGGGCGACTTCCTATTTTATTTAGCGGGTGCCATTTAGGTCAAAGCAGAATAATAACTATGCCAAAAATTGTCCAGAACAAAAAATCCCCCGCACTTGCGTGCGAGGGATTCATTTTTGGTGGAGCCTAGCGGGATCGAACCGCTGACCTCAACACTGCCAGAGTTGAGTGGACAAAAAATAACTCATTGATTTATAGAGGTAATATTATTTTTTTCTTATAATTGCGCTGCATTACTTGCACGCAATACACTTTTAAATAACCACCTCGATCTAGTGGCGACTTAAAGCGCAGGCATTAAGGTCTCTAGGTGAGCCTCAATCTCTTCTGCAGTCTTTCTAATAGCATCATCTGCCACTACTCCATTAATGAGCGTATCACCCTGTAAACCGAACAGATAACGCAGAATAAGCAGTCCATCTGTGAGTGCGTCAATATCACCATTTCCATCGATATCTGCAAGATCACCAAGGATCTCTATACGAGATTCGATGTCCACTGATTCAGTATAGGCCGCATCAGAAGCAATAGTCCCTGTCACCAGCGCACTTCCGTCTAGTCCAAACATTCCTCTTAACAGAAGCAGACCGTCCGTTAGAGCGTCATAATTTTCATTGCCGTCTATGTCTAAAGAACCTGAGGGTATGGTTCCAGCCAAGAACTCGTCTAATGCAGTCACACCGTCATTGTCCTGATCACTGGTAGCGTCAGAGGGATCATTAGGATCAAGACCATACTTCGTTTCCCAAGAGTCTGGCATTCCATCACTATCAGAATCAGCAGTATATTGGCCTTGCATAGGAAACGGATCGTCATCATTAAGTACACCATCGCCGTCTATATCAACGTCAGTGTTATCGCCATCGCCATCGCCATCAGTATCTAGTGTTTCGGTCGCATCTGTTGGGAAAGCATCGGCATTATCACCTACGCCATCACCATCGGTATCAACTGACTCAGAACTATCATTTGGGGCCCAATCAGAGTTATCTCCAACACCATCAAGGTCCGAATCGCTAGTTTCAGTATTATCTAGCGGAAACGCATCTTGCGAATCTAATACGCCATCGCCATCATCATCTTTATCGCAAGCATTACCCAAAGAATCATTATCAGTATCTACCTGACTTACGTTAGCTACAGCTTGGCAGTTATCCTCTGCATCCAGCACTCCATCATTATCATCGTCGAGTGTAAACAATTCGTTATGGCCATCAAGATTTGTGTCTTGATACCAAACTTCTCCATCATAAACATCGAAGCCTGTGTCAAACAGGCATAGACCATTGGGGTTAGTGGCCGTAGATTGCGAAGCGACGATCCAATCGTCATATCTCAAGAGAGAAGTATCGCACTCAGAGACCGAGCCAAGGCGCGAGATCGCCCATGGCACTGTTATAATTTCCCAAACACCATCATTATCATAGTCCCAAAAACTACGTCGTTCGTACCGATAAAAAGCCGCGCTGATTTTATCCGTGATTGGATCGAGATACACCCAATCGAGCTCTGAAAACTGCTGAACATCTTGGAAAATAATGTCATCAACATTTTCTCTTAGAGCATAGTTGTATGTCCCTCTCGATGAATATACATTTAAGCTAAAATTGCCTTTGTCAGCCAATCGAATTACAGGATTTCGATCAAAGCGAGAGTTTATCTCTGTTGACCATCCGTTTTCGGGAATATATGTTTCTCTATAAAAGACCTGTTTATTTTGAGCCTTTAATAGTCTTTCTGAACGGGTATATTCGCTTATATTGTATCCGGTGCCGTAAGGCTGTGACAGATATTTGGCACTAACAATTGTATGATTTAGCGACCGATGTGTTACTGCCACGTTATTAAAATCGCAGTTATCTATGCCATAAACCGTATTGATATGTGTGTTACCTTGGTCATTGGTGCCAAGGTAATTTTGATCCCAGGCTACATTAAGCTCATCAAAAACAGACCCCCATCTACCCTCCCAAACTCGATTTTCACCCTCATTTTTATAGGTCCAGCTCTCTGCTACCGAGTTGTAATCAAAGTCACAAGAAAGTGCACCTGAATAGCGAAAAGTTTCATTTGCGGCGTCTCGTATCGATAGGTTTGAAAAAGTGAAGATAAACGGATAGGACTCACGAGGTGTTTGTTGCTCCCAAAGACTATCATCATAAGTAAACGTTACAGAGCCGTTGATTCTAAGGTTATTTTCTTCAATACAATTTTCCAAGTCCAGCGTTGCACTAAGAGTCGTCCATCCAGTCCTAGTCAACACAGAGTCATAACCTCCTCCATTTGCACATGCAGTTGACTGAGAGACAGATTCTCCTCGAGCAAGAGTCCAGGAATCAGATTCACCAGCAATTTCATCCATATCTTCCATAGATTCAGTGGCGACTAGTCCCGCATAGGAAATCATTTTATTGATCAATACATCTGTTGCTACTAGCTGCGCTCTAGCCTCGTCATTATCTCCGATTCCATCTCCATCTGAGTCAGTAGTTTCGGTATTTTTAAGAGGAAAGTCATCTTGTAAGTCTGGAACACCATCGCCATCATCATCACTGTCAGCATTGTTTCCTATTCCATCTCCGTCCGTATCCACAGATTCTGAACTGTCTTCTGGTGCCCAATCGGAGTTATCTCCAACTCCATCGCCATCTGAATCAGACTGCTCTGAGGCATCTACAGGGAACGCATCAAGCAGATCATTAACACCGTCACCATCATCATCATTATCACCATCGTTATCAATGCCATCAGCATCGGTATCTAAGGCATAAGACGCGAACGGGATGCTTTGAGTCTCTGTGAATACCACTCCAACATACTCGCTAGTAAGATCTTCTGGATTTATATAGTAATAAATTAAATAAATCGCACTTTCTACTGCTTCGTCATTAAGAGTAAATGTCAATCCGGTGTTTTCATCTACAGATAAGAAACCATCTTCTCCAAGGTAGGACGGATCATCAGTATATCCAATGACATTTTGCGATGCGTCTAAAACAAGGAATTCAGAAAGACTTATATCAAAACTAGAATCATTCCGTATAGAAAGCCCGAACCGTGAACCAACTTGTGCGCTGCCATTAACCCAAGAACTTTCATTAAGAGAACCAGTCGCTATAAGTCCAGCATAAAATGGCCTCGTGCCATCCAAAGGATACGGATCTTCATAATCGGCAAGACCATCTCCATCAGTATCGACTGACTCAGAAATATCATAATTTCTTAAAGGAGTCGGCTCAGAGTTTTTCTTGCCCACTTTAGCCAGGATCTGGTCACGAAAAGTGTCAAAATCGCGCACGATGTGTTGTCTGGAGATCGCAGCATCCGATAAAGCGAAACTTAGACTACTTGCTGAAATAAGTATGGAGAATAAGAATAGCTTTAGTTTAACAATCATTTGTAAAGTCCTTTTCAAACCCTCTATATTTGGTAAATATATAAAGGTGTACTCTTTTTATAAAAAGGTAACCCTATAAATGGGCTGTTTTCGATACTCATTGAGTATACAACAAGGTTTAGAATAATCAATTTAGATGAATCTCAAGAACTTCTCACCTCGATCTAGCCCTGATTTGACTGGATGGGCTTAAAGCGCAGGCATTAAGGTCTCTAAGTGTGCCTCAATCTCTTCTGCAGTCTTTCTAACAGCGTCATCTGCCACCACCCCATTAATGAGCGTATCACCCTGTAAACCGAACAGATAACGAAGAGTGAGAAGCCCATCTGCCAGAGCATCTACCGTACCATTACCATCGATATCAGCAAGATCAAATTTAATTGACATTTACAAGTATACAAATTGATTAGGCTTTTTAAGGAAGCCCTAATTTGACGGGATGGGGTTTTCAATTATGCTTAGGTCAGCAATGAAGGGAGATAGCCATGATACGATTACTTTTACTAGCAGAGCATATGTCGGTAAAAATTCAAATTGGCAACCTGGAATCAACTCTGAATAACGAGTTTGTGTCCATCTTGTGTCCAGTTAGTAAGCACTACGCTTCTAACCCTTTAAATTGGTGGAGCCTAGCGGGATCGAACCGCTGACCTCAACACTGCCAGTGTTGCGGTGTAACGGTGTAAGCTATTGAAAAATATAAGGAAAGTGCTTTTTAGCTTTGTGCAAAGTATGCAAAAGTGGAAGAAGTGGAAGAAGTGTTATTGCTTTAAAACCTTTGCTATTTTCTCGCCACTTCTGCCCACCACATAACCACCAAGACCGATTTGTAAAAGCGACCACGCCTCATCTCTCAAGGGGGTGGCAAACAGCCCAAAGGTATCGCCAACAACCAGAGCCAGAAACGTCAGCATGGTGATCGGCCTCCAACTTGCCGCCAACCAGTTGCTGCTATTTGCTTCTGCCGTGACGATGGCCTGTTGCCCGGTGATCATTTCTTTCTCGTAATCAAAAACCCTTTGCATAGCCGCTGCTTGAACATCTAACAAATGCCGTTTGGCTTGCAGTCGCTCTTCTCCAGAAGTATGAAGTTCATCAATGAGGGTTGCAGCAGGTTTGAAGATTCCAGCAATTAGGTGGATTGCTCATTACTGTTACAAAGTCGGGTAATGAAACTACTCCAGAAAATCAGCCTAGTTGACCGACTTCTCACCCCTTAACGTATCCGCTCAACCACTGGCGGGATGTAAGTGAGCCAGCGCCTGGGTGACGGGCCATATATTCTCAAAATTAGACTGAATTTACTTTTCTTTGGAGTTGGCAGCCAATTATTTATTAACCAAAATATCCAAAAATTTATAAAAAAGTTAGATGCTTTTCTTTCGAGACAATTTTGGTTTACGCTTCAGCTAGGTTTAGCATTGCGTTGAGTAGCACATTGCAACCGGCCTCAACATCTTCAGGCTTAGCATTTTCGGCCTCGTTATGAGAAATACCTTTTTCACAGGGTATAAAAATCATTGAGGTGGGAGCGACACGAGAAATATACACTGCGTCATGACCTGCGCCGGATACCATTTCTTTATTACTGTAACCTAAATCTAGAGTTGCTTTGCGAACAGCGTCGACGCACTCTGGGTTAAATACGACCGCAGGTGATTGCCACTCAATATCAATCTTACAGCTAAGCCCAGCATCATCACACTCTTGTTGCGAAATTTGATGAAAACGCTCGTCCATTTCAGCTAAGACCAGTTTGTCTGGGTGGCGAAGATCAACGGCGACTACGAGCTGTTCAGGTACCGTATTTCGAGCCCCAGGAACAGCCTTAATGTCGCCAAAAGTAACTCTTGACCAAGGCGCATATTCGGAGGTCATAACATAAAGCTCTTTAATAATGCGGTGTAATCCTACGAAGGGATCCAGCCGATCTTCCATAGGTGTTGGACCTGCGTGAACAGGCTGTCCTGTGATTGTTAGGTCATACCAGTTCATCCCTTGAACGCCACTAAGAACCCCAATTTGTAAGTCTTCATTTTCAAGAATAGGACCTTGTTCTATATGAAGTTCGATAAAGCTTTTTACAGGATGGGCTTTACACGGCGTTTCGCCCAAGTAACCAATACGCTGTAATTCCTGTTGAATAGTTTTTCCACTCTTGTCTGTTCGAGCGTGACCATAATCTAAAGTAAATACACCACTCCAGACACCAGACCCGACCATAGCGGGGGAAAATCGAGCGCCTTCTTCGTTCGTCCAGATAGCGGCTTCGATAGGGTTGTTGGTTTCAATATTTTGGTCATTGAGTGTACGTATAACTTCTAAGCCCGCTAACACACCATAGACCCCATCAAATTTTCCGCCGGTAGGCTGAGTGTCTATATGTGAGCCAGTCATCACTGCGGGTAGGTTATTACTTAGACCAGCCCGACGAGCAAATATATTGCCCATGGCGTCAATGCGTATAGAGCAACCGGCTTTTTCGGCCCACTGTACCCAAAGATCTCGAGCTTCTTTATCAAGATCAGTCAATGCTTGGCGATTACATCCACCTTTTTTCGTGGCGCCAATTTCAGCCATACGCATAAGACTATCCCACAGTCGTTGCGTATTAATTCTTAGTGGTTTACCCATTAGTTTAATCTCTAGTCTAAGGCCTTTTTTCTATAAATTATAACGTGCCTTTTTAATACTTTGGCCAGTGAGTTTTATTAACAGAGCCGGTTCGTTTTACTCGCGCCTCACTAAGCAATGTCAATATTTCGAAACCTAAAGCAGACATCAAATTAGCAGAGGTTCCTCTAACATCGACTAAGGGACACAGTTCAACAATGTCCGCGCCAACTATATCTAGGCCTCTAAACCCTCTGATAAGGTTTCTTACTTCTCTTGAGGTCAATCCGAACGGCTCTGGCAGTTGAGTCCCCGGCAGGTAGGTAGCATCAATACCATCACTGTCGAGGGTCAAATAGCAAGGACCACCTCCAATCACTTTATGGACCTCAGCAATAACTGCGGGTAAACCCATCTCGTCAAAATCATCCATCGTGATAACTCGCATACCACTGTCATGGGAAAAGTCCCAATAATGGGTAGCAAATCCTCTAATACCAATTTGTACAGTTCGATTAGGGTCTATTCCTTGATCAAGTACTGCATTTCTAAACACTGCGCCGTCACTCAAGTCTTCCCCTTGCATATCACCGGTCATCGTATCTGCGTGGGCGTCAATATGTATTAATCCTATAGGTTCTTTGCGACCTAATGCTTTTAATACTGGGTGGGATACCGTATGGACACCACCGACTGAAAAGGGTACGACCCCGGCATCATCAATTTCACAGATAGCATTGTAAATATCTTCCACAGTTTGCGCCGTATCATGTGGACGACTAAAGTTAACATTTCCGTAGTCAGCAATGTTACACATATCAAAGGGGATAACATTCCATCTATCATGGATCGGACCATGATTGTGTGACGCTTCTCTTAGTGCGTCCGGTGCGAATTTTTGACCACCATGATAGGGGGCACTTACATCCATAGGTAAGCCTAAGCAGGCAATATCTAGGCCGGTCAAATCTCGGCGGCGAGGTGCGCGATAAAAAGTTTTTTCAGTAAGCATATAACTAGGATCAAAAACCGGTGCTTCTTCATCAGCGCAGCGTTTAAAAAATTCACCTATATGCGGATGCCGGTGGTTTTCAAGTGTTCTTTCAGCAAATGCTTTTAACTTTGCTATCTTTTCTTCTTCAGATCTGGCCATTACGCATCTCCGGTTTCAGTGTTTAAGTCAATTGAATAAGGTATAGGTGATTTGTCTAATCTATAGGCTAGAGGAGCTAGAAGCATCAAGCACAGACTCATGAAGACGCCACCGATCCAGCTGACAACAATAAAACCATTGCCCGTTAGCATGGTAGCGACAACGGCTGGCCCAACAGCAAAGCCTCCCATTTTAAAGGCAGTCGTCAAAACATAGTACTTTCCGGAAGGGTCTAGCTCCACACACAGCAGCATCAAATATGGTAGCGTAAATATATAAGCAAATTGACTCATGCATGCGCCTAATAAATACAACCAAGATTGCTCTTGCTGAATGAGATACAACGACGCTAAAAAAGTAACGCCACCAAACATAACAGGGAAAAGTCTTCCATACTTGGTACTTAGCACTGTCGATGCTATTGAGGCAATAACACTAATAACTTGAGTAATAGCTAGTACGTTTCCGATATAGCTTGCGGATAATCCGTGGTAGTCACCAATACGCTCTATATACGACCAGACACCCCCTTCAACAACCGTAAAGCAAAAGAAACCGGCGAAACAAATGAGTAGCCCCCGATACCCAGTTTTGATAGGCACATTCAAGGGAACTTTAGTGGTTTTGTATCTAGAGCCATATGAGGGTAGCCATCGAATGAAGAGCCCTACCACTAATGTGATGAACAGGTGCGCTACGAAAATGGTAGAAAACCCGTACTGAGTAATAAACCCAGGTAACCAAAGAAAAACCAGCACTGCAAGAGAAATAGTACTGCCTATCCCGAGTGAAAAAAACCGATCCGGATTTTTCCGTTCACCAAGTACTGCGAGAGATAGTGAAAACGCGATGCCACTGCCAACTTCAGCGACAAATCTAGCGCAACTCAATTCAATAAAGCCTGTTGCCAGCATTGAGTACAGGTTGCCAACAACCAGAAGAGCAACTGCAATTAGGGCAAGTTTCTTACGAGAAATTCGATGAATCCAGAACGGAGCTGTCACGGCGGCAAGTACAATGCCCAATAAATCGATTGAGGCTAGATAACCCGCTTGACTGTCGCTAAACCCAAGTTGAGTGGTGGCCGCCCCTACGAGCAAAGGTAACATGGTCATTCCAAGAGGGGCTACCATGTACAAAAGTATGCCGACCACTACCGGTTGATATATTTCTTTATCATTAAATAAATTATTAGTGAGCACTGCATGTACCTTTTCTACACAAATGGAACATCCGGGTGGTTACATTTAACCGCAAAAACAAAAGGGCTCAACCACCGTCAAGCCCTTTAGATCTAACTTAACTCGTTAATTCATTCAAAATTATAGCTAAAAGATACGCCATAGCTGCGTGGGCGCGTTAAGGCCGCTCTATGTGCAAATGCAGGTCTTTCTATCCCACTGACACCTGTCATTCCCTCCTCGTTACTAGCATTGTTAACAAAGACTCCCACCGTGTATTTGTCCATATCCCAATTAACACCTAGATTCCAAATGCTGAATCCATCTAAGTTGGCATAATTACCGAAACTAGCATTAAAATTTGAGTCAACGTCACCCCTATAAGAGCCGTTCAGGTAGTAATTAAGCTGTCCATTTTCCGTTGGCTGATAATAGTTTACAGCCAGTGAGGCCTGATGTTCAGGCACGCCAGGGAGTCTGTCCCCTGTCTCTCCATCACCCCTGCCTGGAACAGTAAATGACTCAGTCAAGTCAGCACTGGTATAGCTATAGCCAAATGTCATCACAAGATTATCTGATACTTGGGCTGTAAACTCGGACTCTAAACCTTGATTACGAGCTTCTGAGCCATTAATGACAGATGGAATTGCAAGTGGGCCAAGGAACACATCCAACTGAGGGTTGTCCCAATTGATACGGTAAAAAGCGACGCTATATCTAATACGCTGGTCTGCAGAGGTACCCTTAAGGCCAACCTCGAAATTATCCGCCTCATCAGGTACATATTCTAATAAAGAAGCGTCAACACCGTAGGGGCCTGTTGTGGGGAAGCCATTTGCGCCGCCATGCCGAAAACCTTGCGACCATGTGAAGTAAAGCATTGCTTCATCGCTTATGTCATAGGACGTATTCAACTTAAATATACTGTCGTTAAAGGTTGACTCGGAGGCAGCCCTGATTGAATACCCATCTCCCAATATATTGAAGTCGATAGCATTGTCTTGAGAGAAATCCTGCCAAGACTGACGAAATCCGCCGGTAACCTGCCAGCGATCGCTCAAATGGCGCGTGACTTCGCCAAAAACAGCGACATCTCTAAAGTTCATTTCTCTATTTTGGACATAGGGATCGTCCAAAATAGCCGTTGGTGTTCCTTGGTAATAGGCCCAAAAATCAGCAACTGTATCTAAACCGTAGTAAAGCTGCGTAAGCATGCTTCCATAGCTTGTAGGATCACTAGCCCATCTTTTATAACCCGGTAAGGTATCATTGAACATCGCACTCTGATCCTGATCCTTATACCAGGCACCTAACACCCAATCCCAGTCACTTTCACCTTGAGAGACTAGTCGGAATTCTTGCGTGAGAGTTTCGGCTCCCTGCTCAAAGAAGCTTGGCGCTGACGTCTGCTCAGCTGGGTAGCCCCAATAGTAACCACTTAGATTGGCGTATAGCCCTGAGTTATCCTGGGTCACTTTTTGCTGTGAATCTAAATAACTGGTTGCTGAGGTAAAGGTAGCAAAGCCCAAGTCTGCACTGACATCTACACTGACCATATCATTTTCAAATTCGGTCGGCGTTTTCCGGTGTTGGCCATGTTGCCATGCCACGATTTGGGTATCACCGTTAGTAATTTGGCCTAAGGTGTCATCATCACCCTCATCCTCTTGATGCATAACGCTAAAGGTTGCTGTTACATCTTCGTTAATGTTAACAAGCAAGGCGCCTCTGAAATACCACGACTGATATCCATCTGTATCTTCTTGAGTTGGTAGGACAATAGCCGCGCTGTCAACATCGTTCGGGTCGGAAAGTACCGATACATTATTTGAGTCTACTTTAAGCAGCCCCACTGCGTCGGTAACTCCGCCAAGCGTTTTATAGCCAACATTAACACGTAGCGCCGCGTTATCACTGACAGGTAGATTACCTACAAAATCTGTGCTGTGATTCATCTCGTCAGACTCTTCATTAGTACCGAAACGTCCTGATATTCGCGCAAATGATTCTTCAGTTGAAGGCTTGTTTAGTATAAAGCGCACAGTGCCACCCACCGAACCTGAACCATATAGGGTCCCCTGAGGCCCTCTCAAAACCTCGACTCGATCCACATCGTTAGCATTGATGTTGAAATACATTGGAACATCGTCCACGTACATAGAAACAGCAGGGTCTGTCATATTTTGCGTAATACTATTTCGGCCTGGATTGTTGGCGTTGACGCCTCGTAAAATAATAGTGCTATTAATCGCCTGACGCTGGCCTACATCTGCGGAGGCTAGCCCTGGAATCATTCTTAGTGCATCTGTAAGCCCGGTCGCACCGGTTCGCCTGAGCGCATCACCATCAATTGCTGAGATATTGTAAGGAATATCCTGTACGCTAGTTGCTCTTCGCGTTGCGGTAACTACCACCTCTTCAAGAGTTGCCTCAGCAATAACCCCAGAAGTCATTACAATCGCCCCAATCGCGACAGCTAATGTGTTCGGTGAAAAATAATCTCTACTACCTTTCTGAGTTGATAACGTATGTGACATGCCCCTCTCCTTATAAAAGTGATTTATAGCTTCTCATCATTATTATTAAATATAAATTTATTCAAGTGTCTTATCCTCTAAAATAAACAGTGCTTAAGATATACCTACTATTGGGTACAGATATCAAATATGGGTGAAAACCCGTGTTTTTTTCTCGTATCTATCTATTATTTATCGTGACAGGTGATTTAATAGCGCTGAGTATTAGGCAGTGCCTTGACCAGCAATAGCGCGAAACCACTCCGAGACCACCATAATTATTGGGATCAAAATCATGAGAAGAGAAAGTGCCGCTTATTTGAAACGAATTTACAAGACCATATGTAGCGGATGGGGCAGCCCTGAGCACCAAGCAGAAGCCTTTGCTAACGCAATCTTAGCCGGTGACTTACTTGGAAAAGATATGCAGGGGATGGGTATCGCCATGATCGTGCATCTGATGCAGCAACACGGCCAAGTTAACTTTAGCGCCGAGCCCACTGTCGAGCAAGATGGAGGTAACTATATGGTGATTAACGGTAATCGCGGGATTGGGCAATACGTCATGACCGATGCAATGGAAAGAACAATTGCAAAAGCTAAAGCTTCTACCTTTGCGGTTAGTCTTGTCCATAACTGGCATGATATAGGTTGCGCTAGTGCATATAGCCGCATAGCACTTGAACATGACTGTATCGGCATACTCACCGTTAATTCAGTATCACAAACGGCCCCCTGGGGTGGCAGAGAGCTTAAAATGTCTGCCCCACCTTTTTCTTATGCTTGCCCAGCGGGAACCGCGCCCCCGATTATTGGGGATGTCTCTATGTCAGGTATTTACGAAACCTATCTTTCAAAAGCAATTTTGGAAGGTCGTAAACTCAGCAGCAAATGTGTTATTGACCCTTTCACTGGAGAGCTAACTGACGACCCTCTACCTTACATTAAGCATCCCGAGCATAGAGCTGCGCCTATGTCAGCGGCGCCCGTTTTCCCCAACGTCAAACTTTATGTAATGAACGTGTTTTTAGAAATCATAACGGGCATACTCACCCCTGGGGGCTCTACATGCCCACAAATGGAATATCCAGGAATGGAGGTTCTTGAAGAGAATCCGGGAAAACAACTGACGCGGGGCGGTGGAGCTTTCCTAATGGTCATTAATATTGCTGATCTAATGCCGATTGATTCATTTAAAGCCAAGGTTGATGAGTGGGTTTGTACTCTAAAGCAAGGGAAGCTTCAAAAAGGCTTTGATGAAATATTATTACCAGGTGAAATGGCGCAGCGAGAAGAACAAGACCGCCTAGAGAATGGTGTACCGATTCAAGAGCATTATTGGAACGGCATATGTGAAATGGCGAAAGAGCTCAACATAGACCTAGAATCTTTGCGCTAAGATCATCCTACTAATTTATTCATTGCTCTCTCATTGAGCCCGGCGGTCATACCTCCGCACAAGTTAATTAACTGACCGTTCACATAGCCGCAGTCATCAGCGGCAAGAAAATGAACCAACGCCGCCACCTCATCGGGTAGACACAGCCTGCCTAATGGCACTAAAAGTTTTGAACTCTCAATAAGGTACTCACCACCTTCCTCATGAGCCATGGGTGTATCAACTGTAGTTGGGCAAATACAATTAACTCGAATCTTTTTTTCACCTAATTCTATGGCGGCCGTTTTAGTAAGCCCTGCGACTGAATGTTTTGACGCTACATAAGATCCTAGATGGATTTCTCCGGTAATCGAGGCCACTGAACCTACATTAATAATACTGCCCCCCTTATCCATCACCGACGCTGCGTGTTTAATACAATAAAATGTCCCCATTGCGTTAACTTCAAAACAGTCTCTGAAATCTTTTTCATCACTGTCTTGTAGACTCTTGTAACCAGAAAATATACCTGCACTGGTAACGACCACATCTACACGCCCATAAACTTTGCGAGCTTCATTCATAAGATGTTTCACCTGAGTTTCGTCGGTGACATCTGTTTTTATGGAAAGGCCGCCTAACTTTTCTGCCATCTCAAAACAGTCGTGTAAATCTGCCAAAACAACCTTGGCACCCGCAGCCGCGCAACGTTCAGCAACAGCCATCCCAATTCCTTGAGCTGCGCCAGTGATAACAGTAACCTTGTCTTGAAGTGAGAAAAAATGATTCATATACTTATCCCGAGTTTATTAATATTAAGTTGCAATATAATTAATTAGACAATAAAAAAAGTCATTGCTAATAGTTAGCGTAATGCATCTAGATCCAAACCAACTTCTGTTGCCATAGTGACCACATGCTGCCAAAGCGCTTCATTAACAGGCACACCGTTTTTAAGTCGCTTCTCTTGCTCTCTTTGAGCTCTCTCGCCAGGTAATAAAATTTCAGCAACCCCGGATTGCAATTTTGAAGACTTAATTGTATTTATCCATTCATCAACCCTAGCCTTAAACACCCCTATCTCCATCAATTTAGACGGGTCTATCGCCATTACAAAAGCGCCGCCCCCTCGCTTAACTTCTTTGCCTTTACCTAGGTGCTCTTGAGTAGGATAGTCATTCAGGTGACTTGCGAAGCCATTTGGCGTAAGCATTCCGGTCAATATTTCAAATAATATATTGACCAAGTATAGTTTAGCATCAGCAAATATGGTCGCCGCTGTAAGCCCGCAAGATCGAACACTGGGATCCATTATGTAAGGTGCAGGATCATCCGTCAGTTCCCCTGTTTCAGGGTCAACTAAATATTTCCCGTCCAGGCGACCGCCAGATTTAACTGCTTCTACCATTTGAAAATCATAAAGTTGACAAAGCGCCATGTCAGCAATAATCGGTAATTGGTCTCCGGCAGGACAAACAAACGATAGAGGAGCAGCAGACATTAGCATCTCACGACCACCATAAGGTGCCGTCAGAGGCACGGTGTTAACACTCAAAATGCCGACCATATCATGATCTAAAGCACGCTTGGTATAAGCGCTGGCACAACCAATATCATGCCAATCATGCACCCAAACGACACCAACAGCATTCGTTTTGGCTTTCTCTATCGCCATGTCCATTGCTTTCATCATTGCGTACTGACCTAAGCAGCGGTTGGCATTTAAAGCGCCAAAACTCGGCCCTTCCAACTCAACAGTGGGTTCACCTTGCAAATTAATCTGATTGTCCCTCACCATGACAGCGTCGAGCTGCGCAATGGCAATACCCTGCGCCTCGTGCCCGTATAGGTCACCAGTAAGTATTCCCTCGGCAAATGCATCTGCTTGATGTTCAGGGGCTCCCCAACCAAGGCAAATCGACTTGTAAACACGCCTAAGATATTCCGCAGATTCTACTCGCATAACAATGTGCTCCAATTAATCAGTTAATCGTTTCTAAAAAAGTTTTGATCTATTAATTGTAGGTAAATTTAAAAGGTCTATATCCGACTATTAAGCGCATTTCTGCCATTTGAGCGCGCATTTCTTTGAGCCTAGATGCTGGCTAAAACTTCTTAAAATAGTAGGTTCTAGTGCGACAACTAAACATCAGTGATGTAACCACCATTTGAGATTTAGGTATTTTTAGGGTTATGCTTAAGTAAATCTAGCGGGTTCATAATATGTTGAAAGATCAGATAGCTATAATCACCGGCGCTGGACATCCCGCTGGGATGGGCAAGGCTATAGCCCTAAAATTGGCATCTCAAGGAGCGAGTGTTGCTTTAGTTGATATTGAAAAAACGCCAAGCTTACTGAAAACCGTTGAGGACCTTAACGCCAATGGCGGCAAGGCAATCGCACTGGCATGTGATAGTACTGACACCAGTCAGGTTAATAACTGCGTGGCGGCCGTAATAAAGCAATTTGGGCGAGTTGATATTTTGATTAACAA
>Ga0233426_10002604_pt1 | contig 14901 bp, 16 predicted proteins | sample SI_118_April2016_6_FD_179875 | JGI IMG/M metagenome (GOLD analysis project Ga0233426, IMG submission 179875) | Seawater microbial communities from Saanich Inlet, British Columbia, Canada - SI_118_April2016_10_MG | ecosystem: Environmental > Aquatic > Marine > Inlet | place: Canada: British... | reverse complement strand
AATAAAATGTTGAGTTATTATCACAAGTCATTGTTGTTCATCACGATGGTGGTGTATGTTGTGTTCCATCACATGTTACTCAACAAGTAGATCAAACTCATATTGCTATTTTTCAACCTGGAGCTCAATATGCTCATGTTGTTCATCAACTACATTCAGTTGTTGTAAAGTCATATCATTGAACACTACATCAAATTGCTCCTAATTGAGCTTTTTTTTGTGCATTTGTCAAAGATCCATTATTAATAATGTTTTTTGAACCTACAGATATTCTATCGTAAAATTTATTAGATGATCTAGTTACTTTAGTATTATATGTTTCACAACCAAATGAAGTATCTCTACAAGTTTTAGCTAAAACACATGTAGTAAGATCATCAACACAAGTAACTATTGGCAAAGCAGACGTTTGTTTGATTCCTAAAAAACTTAATCATTGTTTTAAAAAAGAGACATCATCATAATAGAATTCTGAATCTTCAGGACCTTCTACATCAGGTCTAACAGGTCCTCATGGACCAGGTATAATAGGCTCTCATGGATCAGGTGTAACTGTACAGGTTTGTGCATAAGTTTCACATCCACATACTGTTTCGCTTGATTTTGATTTATATAATTGACATGATCATGTATCAATAGTACATCATGCAGAAGTCCATTCATAATCTTGAGATGCTTCGAAAGGACAAGTCTCTGTTCATGAACTATTCGATTTAGCTATAGTTCAAGGAACATAACCAGCATTTACACTATTATGGATAAATAATGTAAAAATTAAAGATAAAAATAGTACTCAAAATACATATTTTATTTTCATGACATCTAAAGTTAATATTAAATATATTCATATATAAGATTTATAGTAACATTTTTTATATCAAAACCAAAAAAAACCAATAAAAAAGGCTTGCATATTGCTATATTTGTTTTTTGTTGCATATACATAATATTAAAGTAATTTTTTAGCTATTTTAAAGCTACTTTTTTTTGCAAGGATTATTTTTTTATGTTAGCATATAAATGTATGTTATTTTTAAATTTAAAACATGAAAAAAAATATTCTACTTCGTCTGGAAATACAAGTAATAATTTCATTGATATTAGCTGTAATTGTATGAATATACTCTCCCTCTATTCTTCCCTATATAGAATGGATGTGAGTCATGTTTATGACTGCTTTAAAAGTATTCTTATGACCACTTCTATTTTTCTCTATAACAACAGCTATATTAAGTCTCTGAGATTTTTCTAAATTATGAAATATCTGAGCAAGAACATTTGGGTATTATATGTTAACTACAACATTAGCCATAGGAACATCTCTTGTACTTATGAATATATTTAAACCAGGGAAAAATTCTAGCCTATGAGATGAAATAGAATTTAATTCTGCTCAAGTTCAAGAATTATCGTTTACACAATTTTTACAAGATCTGATTCCAAGTAATATTTTTACAGCATTTGTAGAATTTAATGCAATGCAAATTGTTACATGTGGGATTATTTTATGAATTTCGTTACTGGCATTATGAAAAATTAAAAAAGTAAATGAAATAAACTCTTTATTCTCTACCCTCAATGAGGCTATATTAAAATTTATAGAATTCATTATCAAACTTACTCCATTTGGTGTATTTGCAATTGTGATGAAAGTTGTAGTAGAAAATGGTTCTAATGCGATGTTAGATTTAATTCCATTTGTAGTAGTTATATTATTGGCATTATTTATTCATGCTTGTGTGGTACTACCATTTATTGGTTTTATAATTTGATGATTTGATCCATTTAAATATTTTTGGAAAGTAAAAGAAGCTGTCCTTGTATGATTTTCAACAGCTTCGAGTAGTGCAACGATGTGACTCTCTATGTCAGTAGCAAAAAATAAAGCAAAACTATCAGACGAAGTAGTAGATTTTAGTTTTCCGATCGGTACAACTATTAACATGGATGGAACAGCATTATACCAAGCCTGAGTAGCTATATTTATAGCACAAGTATTTGGAGTTGATTTATCTATTGCTCAACAGCTTACAATAGTTGTAGTTGTAATTCTAGCATCTATCTGAGCAGCTTGAGTTCCTGGAGCATGAATACTTATACTTACAACAGTATTCTTGAGTGTAGGACTTCCTGTAGAAGCAATCTGAATTATACTCGCAGTAGATAGAATATTAGATATGTTTAGAACAGCTATTAATGTATGGTGAGATTTACTTACAGCCAAGGTGGTAGATAGATTTTACAGAAATACTATGGCTCGTACAGTCATGGAAAATATTCCAGATAAACAAGTGAAAAAAGCACTAAAAGATGGTTAATTAATATTTATCAAAAAAAAGTAGATAAAAACGATAGAAAAACTTGATTTTCTATCGTTTTTTTATAAAATACTCTCGCTTCTAAATCCACGCAAGTGGTTATGGACTTTATACTGAGCTACAAGCAAAATGTGTAAGGAGACATATATCAAAATTTTTATTTATATAATAGTAAAACAATGGCTAAAGATATAAAAGGGTATATTAAGTTACAAATTAATGGTGGACAAGCTAACCCAGCTCCTCCAGTTGGACCTGCACTAGGTCAATACGGAGTACCTATTCAAGAATTTACTTCACAATTCAACGATAGAACTAAAGATAAAATGGGTATTAAATTACCAGTTATTATTACTGTTTACGAAGATAGAACTTTTGACTTCATCGTTAAACAACCACCAATGTCTACTCTTATCAAAAACAAACTTAACCTTAAAAAAGGTTCAGGAGTTCCTCAAAAAGATAAAGTTGGGAACATGACTTTTGATCAAGTTAAAGAAGTAGCAGAAGAAAAAATGCCAGATCTTAACGCAATTGATATTGCTGGTGCAATGAAAATTGTACAAGGTACTGCTAGAGCTTCAGGTGTTACTACTGAAATTGACGGTATGACAAAAGAAGAAGTTGCTGCTAAATTAGCGTAATTAACTCACATCACAAAAAAAGATATTCTTAATTGAATATCTTTTTTTATTTCTTTTTAATATCATCTAATGCTTTTTGTGTAATCCAGTTCCCTGCTAAGTTTAATGGATGTTTTTTATCTAAAGGTCTAAAGTCTGTATCTATTAGTCTAATATTTCAATCTTTGTTTTCTAGCAAATTATGAGCTATAAAAGGATTTCAAGTTTGTTCATTCATTTCTGCTAATAATTTAGGAGGAAAATTATAAAAATAATCCAAAATTATTTTATTTATAGGTAAACATAAATCTCAAAATGCTTTCAATCATTTTCATTCATAATAATAATTAAATAAACGAACCATTCATGCTAATCAAAATACATCAAATAAGACATTCTCTGCATTTTGCATATTTTTCCCTTGTTCTAATATTTTATTAACATTATTATTAGTTGTATTCATTAAATCAATAGGATTTCATTCAATTTTTTCTTGAATAACCCTATAAGTATTTTCATGACGAACATAATTAGATTCAGCAACTCACATTCATAGATATTGTTTATGAATTTGGTATGAATTTTCCTCAATTTCTTTTTTATATCTAGATGTTCTAGGTATTTTTATTACTGTTTGGTCTTCTCAATCGTATACATCGTATACAAAACCTCTTCATAACATAAATTATAATATATAAGAATTAATTTATAATATTATAACATATCTTCTAAAAAATAAAAAATCTCACTAATATGAGATTTTTTATTTTTATATAATTTCTGTCATTTTTTCGATTGGAAATCTAACTTTTGCTAAATCTGCATATTTATCATCAGCTGATCTATACCCTATTGGGAGAGCAACTACAGTTGAAAATCATTTTTCAGTGAGTCCTAGTATTTCGTCGTATTTATTTGGAACAATACCTTCCATCGCACAACTATCTATTCTCATTTCAGCTAGAACTGTCATAAGATTTCATAGTGCAATATATATTTGTTTATTTGCCCAAGTATTTTTTTCATCTTCTGACATTCTAGATAAGAAACCTAACATCATTTGTTTATATTCTTCTAAAGTATCTGTTGTTACATTTCTTGTTTGAGCAATATCATCAATATATTCTTGTACAAGAATTGTATTATCTGCATTACTTCTAGCAAATACTAGGTGATACGGTGCATCAACAACTTGTTTTTGAAACCAACTATGTTCTAATAATGTATGTTTTTTTTCAGCATTTTTTACAACAAATAATTTCCATGGCTGTAAACCAAACGATGAAGCTGATAATCTGAATGCTTCTAATATAGTTTCTAAGTCTTTTTCTGCTACTTCTTTTGTAGGATCAAATGCTTTTGTTGCATATCTCCAATTGAGGTTTTCTATAATTTTATTCATATTAACAATATTGTGTAATAAATTACTATACTTTATATAGTAACTTTATTTTATATATATTCTATACTTTTACAAGTTTTTAATTGAAATTTTTATAAAAATATCTACTATGTTTATAATAATAGCTATAAAAAAAAGAACTATGGATGAAAAATGCGATTGAAAATGAATCTGTCCAATTATGACTTTAATGTCATTTATATCAAAAAAATGGGTGTTACTTATATTAAAATCTGTTCACGAATGATGTGTTTCTTATACAGATATTGAAAAAAGTCTCCCTCAGATTAATCCAAGAATATTATGTAATCGTCTTATTGAATTACAAGATTTTTGATTTATTGAAAAGAAAATTATTTCTAAGTCCCCTCTTAGGGCTGTTTATTGTCTTACTAAAAAATGAGAAAGCTTCTCTATCAACATAGATACAATGATTGATTGGACAAAAAAATGGATGTAATAATTTATAAGTAAAAATATTTTATATGAAACCAGGAAAAAAAACATCATTTCATAAATATATTAAAAAAAATAAAAAAACTCTCAATGAGTTATCTATTATTATAAATATATTTTTCCTATTTGTTTTATTATTTGAATTCTTTGTACCAAATAGTATTGTTCTCAGAGATATTCAAATAGTATTATGAGGAATATTTATATGAGAATTATTTTTAAGAATAGCTATACATAAGTATAAACTTTCATATATTTTTAATATATTTAATGTTATAGATTTAGCAATAATATGAGCAATTTTTGTAAGATACTACTATTGAGATCATGCATTATTACATTTTTTTACTGCACTTAAAATACTTAGATCATATAGAGTTATTCATGATTTGTCTAATGCTAATAAATTCATAGATAGAAACAAAGATTTGATTTTTTCAGTATTAAATCTCGTTATATTTACTTTTTTCATGGCAAGTCTAGTATTTGTATTTCAGGTTAATATGAATAATAATATAAATTCATTCTTGGATGCACTATACTTCACACTTGCAACACTCACTACTACGGGATTTTGAGATATTACAGTAATCTGAGATACTGGGAAGATATTAGCTATACTTATTATGACGTTATGAACGGGTTTATTTCTGCGTTTAGTAACTGTTATATTCCGTCCAATAAAAAAATATGCTCCTTGCAAACATTGTTGATTAAAAAGACATGAAAAAGATGCAAGTCATTGTAAACATTGTTGAAAAATTATTTATATCGAAAATGATTGAGAATCTATTGATTAAAAAAACACTGATTTATCAGTGTTTTTTTAATAACTATAGGCACATCTCGTTCATATATTTGCACCAGTAACACCTGATGTTTTTACTATAGAGTAGAGTCAGTTTTCTTTACTATCAGTTACTGATTCATTATAGTCTCATCATACAACCGTTATATAATTACTATTTCTTCTTACTGTTCCTATTCATTTTTCTCTTGAAGAAGTTGTTTTTGGTCAAAATAAATTTTTGAAATTTTGATCTGTTATATTCGACCAACTGTAATATGTCGTAGAAGATGGAGTTCCTTGTATGGGAAATATATCTAATATATTTCTAAAAAAAACTCCTGTAGGATTACTTATTTTCATAGTAGCTACTTCATTATAATTAGAATCTTGAAAAGTATAGAGGTTTAATGTTTTAACTATTTCCCAGTGATTTCATATTAAATCCCATATTACTTCTCAATTAGATAAAGTGAGTTGCCTTTTAGTATCATTACTAACATTTCATGTCGGACCTGTAATGACTCGTTCTCCAGTACTCATTCAAGATATAAATCACGTTATATTATTACCATTGTTTCATCAAATTATATGACCACTTCATACTAATCCATTTGACCAATTAACATCAACTTGCTCGATATTTCTTACCAAAGTTAACCATTCCATCATAGTCATCATATGATATTGATTTCAATTTCATCTACAATCTTTTCATATACTCGTTGAATCTATACTAGATAATGGAGCACTTCATGCTACTGTTTGATAATCAAGAGTATGATCATTTCATGGTGTTGATGCTTCATACTTACCAATACAAAAATTTGGTTGACCAAGTTCTAGATTTCAAGGAACTTTAATATAGTTATCAGGACATTTATTGCTTGTTGGAATTTGTAGATTTAAAGATAATTGTCCTCATATATACAATGCAGGCATTATACTAGTTGTATCATTACTATAAAGAGACTTTACTAGTTTTACACTAAATATTGGATTAAGTATATCAAAATTTCCTTCCGCTATAACATCTGGAGATCTATGAATTGGTGTATTATCTGCTTCTAATATCATTCATAATCATGTTCACTTAAAATAAGGAAATCTATCACTATTATCAACTGCTGCATATGATTGATTTTTTGTAAACCCTATAGATTCCTCTTTTGCATTTTCTAATAATGTCAAAATTTGTGCGTTATTTCAACTCAAAAAATAACTATATGCTTCTCAGTCAAGTGGGTCTGTTCCACCTTCTGTAATACCAATTGTACCTAAATTTGTTTTTCATATATCTCATTGATACCCTACAATAGTTCCAGACAATGTTATTGGAATAGCATTCTCAGGCTGAAAAAGTATAGGATTTGTAACTTTATAATATTCTAGAGCTCTCTTTATAATTGATATATTATGTATTCTATTACCATCTCTGGCTAGTGATGCATATCCTAGGAAAGAAATAAATCAAATAGTCGCTAATATAGAAAGTATTGTTATCACTACTATTAATTCCACCAAAGTGAATCCTCCTCTTTGTTTATGATTCATATTATTTTTATTATACTATATGTATAGTATCTTTTACTGAATCTTTAGCTAAATACAAATAATTATAGTGAATTCCCTTTGACATTAAATGAAAGCTGTTTCAATATAGAAAAAAGAGAAGAATATTAATATTCTTCTCTTTTTTCTATATTCTATTATGAGCAATAAATTGAGTTTTTCATTGAGAACTAAGATATGCTTGATATGTATTCATATCAAATCAAGCATCTATCTCTATAGATCTCTTTAATTCTTCAGCATATTGTATTAACATATTTTCATCATAATCTCAACTATCAATTTTATGCATTACAGCAGTCATTCAGGATTTATCATATTTTTCTCAAGAAACAAATTGATAATTATAATCTGCAGCAGCATGAATAAGATCATACTCTCATTTATAAATAAATTTTTTTGATCCTTTCGTTATAATTTTTAACTTACTCATTAATAATGTATTAAAAATTCTTTGAGATGCTATCTTATCTTTTTCACTTAATTGTTGTTGTTCAAGTAAATATTCAATAGTTTTTAAATCTCCTAATGCTTCTCCTATTTGTTGATAAGTGTATTTAGAAGTATTTGTATTAAAATTTTCTTCAGGTAAATAATCTACAAATTCTAAAGATCAAATTTCATTTTTTTCTACAGCTTTTTCTAATATTTCAACATTCAAATAATATTTTTTTGACTGTCTTAATATTTCTTCTACATCAAGTTTATATCTAAGATTTTTAACATCAACAAAACCTAGCGTATCAGGTATATCTATTTCAGTATTATCTAAGGTTTGAGTTTCTATTATATTATGGCTAATAGGTATTGAAGATTCTTGTTTTATTTGATTATTTTTTGATAATTCAGTTGTTGCTGTTATAGCAGTAGCTAGAGCTGCTGCATATATTATAGAACTCCCTTTATTTTCTAGAATATATGAAATTTTATTCGCAAAAAAATCTTTAAAATTATCAAATTTTAATGTATTGTCATTTGCTAAATTTTCACTTGTATCTATATTGAGTGATTCCATAATAATTCCTTTAAATTATATGTAATATTATAACTATATTTAAAATTAACACAATAAAAAAGCACCATTTTAGGTGCTTTTTTTATTGTGTTGTATGAGTGCTTAATTCATACATGTGGTATCACTCAGGCAATGAACAGGAATACGTCATTACTTGGGATTTCCGTAGCGCTATTCTATTATTTTTTATAAATATGTCAAATTAAATATAAAAAAAAGAGGTAAACATAGTTTACCTCTTCACTTTTAGCTTATAACTCTGCTCCTTTTACGAGGAATAATCGAAGAACCGGATTTATGTAAATTCCAGCATCGATATCATCGTACATAGTTGAAAGGTTAATATTTAAGTTCATAGTTTCACCAAGAGTACCAATAGTATGTGCATCAATTCTCCCAGTTGTAGAAGTTATAGGAACTCCTGAATCAATAGTAACATCAAGGCTATAATCAACCTCAGCACCATCAACAGTAAGAATTACATTATAATCCCCTAAATCTAAACCACGAACACCAAAATTATATATCATACTATCACTTCGATCTGGTATATTATCAATCAATACACCAGGACTGCTCAAGATTACTTCACCCACAATAAATGCCGTACTTATATTCATTCTACCGTCATTGACGTCTAGAGATAAATTTTCAGTAAATACGTTCCCAAATGTAGGATCGTAAGCAATATTGCCGAGTTTTTCACCACTTGAATCACTAATTAACTTTGGTTGATCACCAATATCGTATGTTAATGTGAAAGCAGTTTCATCAGCCTCCAAAGTAATCGGAATTACTTTGTTTGCTAGAGTTTCTACTTGATACTCTTCACCTCTAACTACGTGAGCACTATCAAGGATAGCTCTTACGGTTAGTTTTGTTAGGTATATTTCAAGATCTAAGTTTGTTGTGACATTTGGAAAAATATCAAATAAAACAAGCTCAGTACTAAAGGTAACTTGACGTTTCCCATCTTGAACTGGACCTAAACACTGCATAACTAAGTTATGTTCATTAGCAGTGCTTGGTGGAAGTGAAATACTTGGGAAAATAATATCTTGCCCAGGTAAAACATCAACAGAAGTTTGCAATTCGTTTAATCCTTGCGATGTAATTCCCTCTGCCAGTTTGATATACAAACGACATTGATCAATACCATCATACAAAGCATAAAATGCAGCCAACTGACTCGTAGTTAAGAGATCACCTTTGTAGATAACCACCGAACCATCAGGTGTAGTAACAAACACATCTTCAGCAAAAGAACTTACTGAGATAATGAGAAGTAGTATAGATATAAATGTTTTCATAAAAAATTCCTGTAACTCAGCCAAATTTACGTATAATACGTATTTTGACTGCGCCGTCTTGCGAGTTTTGGGAATCGTCAGTTATCGTGGTACTAGGTATATCTGCATCACGCTCCGTAGTTGGAGTTACAACCGTTGGTGTCCCGTTTAAAGGGACAATTATTCCATTTGAAATAATACCCCCCTCTTGAGTGTCAATAATAGGTGGATCCACAATTATTCCATCATCCTTGCCAGGACCTACTATAGGTTCTGGTCCAGGAATAGGAGTATATGAACGTTTTGTATCATCGTCCGTTTTACCATCATCAGTTTCATCTGTCGATTTGTCGTCAGGTTCATCTTTCGATTTACCATCATCTTTATCTTCAGTTTCAGTTTCTTTTGGTTTTATAGGTTCACTCTCGAGTTTGCGTTCAGTAAATGCAGAGGTAAGCGGCCTCTGATTATCAACACAAGCTACCTCGAAAGGTAGACTTCCTGTATGCGTATGATTTGATTTTGGATGGAAATACCAAACCCAAAAAACAATCATAAACGCTACAAGCAAACCCAACATAAATGGTGGGTAGCTTTCTTTTTTAATTAAGGTCCGAGACATTTCATATTCTCTCCCTCCTAGTTTAGGTTAAAAAAATCAGTTGAGATATGAAATATATCTAACTGATAGCCTGACATACAAATGTATATCGGCTATAGATTATATAAAATCTATAATTAGTCAATTTAAAATAAAAAAAACTTTATTCTCTCATTTAAGAGATAAATAAAGTTATTTTACTATTTTTAAAATAGATAATTTTTTATTATTCGTATGCAATATTTCTTTCTATTTTTTGATATAAATAGTCTAAAATATTAAGGACTTTTGAATATTTTCAATTCGTATTTTTATCAGAATATTTATTTCTTAAATTTTCTAATAGTTGTACTTTTTTAATTAAATATCTTTCTTTTTCTATATGACTCATTCAAACTGTTCTGCCAACTAATTTATCAGAAATTTTATTGATTTTTCGTAGATTAGTCTTCCCTAATAATAATTCATATTTATTTTCAAGAGTTGTTGATATATTGAGTTTTGAAGAAAGAAATTTTATTTTAGCATCTATTTCTTTTGGATATTGTTTATATAATTGAGAAATATTTTTTTTAATAAATAAATAACTGTGATAATCGCTTTGAACTAATCCCAGGTTATTTGATCCAATTCTTTCATCAAAATATTTACTTCCTCACATATACATCATTTGTCCTGTGAAATCCATATATAATGAATATAAAGTTGATGCTTTTATAGTTTTTTCTCAAAATTCACAATTTTCTTGATTGAAAGTACCATTTGAGACTTCACATAAATCTTGAGCATTTGTTATTTTTTTTGGTTCTTCTATTTCTTTTATACATTTAGGAGTTCATTTTTCCATACAGTACATTTCAGTACAAGCTCCTATTTCCCCATTGAAAACACTACATGTGTTACAACCATCGTAATACGTAGTGCATTTATTCATTTCTATCAATTCTCCAGCTTGTGTTCAAACTGAAAATAACATTGAAATACATAGGGCTAAAATTATTTTTTTCATAAGAAATTATTAATAAATATATACTTAATAATACGGCAATTATATAAAAAAGTGGCAAAATATATAATAAAAAATTATTATATAAATAATATTATCGAAACAATAGATAATAATATCACAATTGCTTTTTTTATATCAAAATGATCTTTATAAAAAATAATAGAAAGAACAATAGGGATAAGAATACTAAATGAATTGATAGTGAATGCTACAGCCAAGTTCCCTTCTAGAGCTTTCGCAAATGCGTAAAATGACGTAATATTGAAAAACCCTAATACAGCTGCAAAGCTATATATATTTTTTGTAGAATATTTTTTATCGATTCATTTTTTCTTATGTTGTTTTTTAAATCATTTATAAGATAACCATGATGTGAATGTTCAAGCTATAGCAGATACGAATACAAATAATGGCATATCAAGATTGAGTTCACTTGCCTGTTTAATCATCAAAGTAGAAACTAATACAAGTAATGAACTGTAGACTAAAAATATCAAACCTCTTTTTAGGTTTATTTGTCTCTTTTTTTCTCTGGTTGTTATGAGTAACAAAGGTATAGTAATTCAAACTAGGATTCAAATTATTTCTTTTGTAGTTAAAGATTCTTGAAATATTATTAATCCACAAACTGTTACAAATATTGGACTAACCGTTTTGAATATTGGAAAAAACAATACAGAATCTATATTTTTCATACTCTCCATTCTTGTAATAGTAGAAAAGAAGTAAAAAATAACCTGAATAGATGAAATCGCGATGAGAATAACTAGATTATCCCAGTTTATATCTACAAAAAATAAATATATTCCTGAAAAAATAGCAGCAGAAGCGTATCAATATCAGGTAACGAGTGATGGGTTATAGTGTTTGTGAGATGCTACCTTTACCAGAAAAGAAAAAATTCCCGCTAAAAATATTGAAGCAATTGCGTAGATTAACCAAGTTTCCATGAATCTATTAAATTTAAAAAATATGGAGTAGTATAGGTGTTTATCCTTAAAACACAAAAAAAGAAGCTTACTAGCTTCTTCTTAATATATATTTTTCCTTTTTTTCAATTCTTTTTTTTGTAAGTACCATTTCTTTTGGCTCTATTACAACCTCTTCTACGATAACGAGGCCGCTTCTTACCAGGTTTTCCCCCATTAATAGCTTCAAGTCTCGAAATCTCGTTCATAACTTGTACAGCCGTCATATCTACTACATTAGCTAGTGACATAATCTTAGTTCCCTTTAGAATGAATAGAACCTATTTATATAAAAAAATTATAAATTGTCAATTATTTATATTGAGTTAAGTTTTGCTAAAAATATGAAAGAATATATTCTATATCTATAATTTACATTTATAAATACTTTATTATGAAAAAGTCTATTATTCTATTATCTCTTTTCTTCTCATTTTTTTCTATATCTTGAGTTCATGCAGATTGCCTTTATGAAGAACTAGAACCATCATGTAATATATTATGAAACACCATCACAAGTTCTTGCCAAGGTTGGAGTGACACAAGTTCTTGGTCTATACCTACAGCTTATCAAGGTGAATGTAAAGAAACTCTTAGTCTTGATGAAGATACAAAAGAAATAATATCAGATTACCTCTATAATCTTTCATCTAACAAAGGCTATATTACATCTGAAACAGATGACTACTATCGTATTTCAAGCGACTGACAAGACCATATCCAATACGGACTATTCCCTGTTATTCAGCTCATGATCTCAAAAGAAATCAAAAAATCTTCACCAGATTTCAAAAAAATTGCTATCCTCAATCATTTTGTGAGTTTAGTTGGATATGATTATTATATGAGTAAGTAAAAATTATTTATCAAAAAAAGCACTTAAAAATATTTTTAAGTGCTTTTTAATTCTAAGTATTTAATTGATGAAATATTACTTTATATCTTTAATATCTAAAGTTTTCATATTTCCTATTTCATTAATTATGGGTTTTCTCAAGAATTTTTTAACTACTTCATATATCAATCAGAAAGTAAAAACCTTTCATATAGTATAATCAAAAGACTGTATAATAAGAGCATCTCTTTTGAAATCTTCATCAGGCAAGGTTAATAGTCAATCATGTATGAAAATATTTATTTTATCATTTCAAGAATTTTCACTAAGTAGTTTAATTCAAGTAGAAATATTTTCCTGAGTTACACTAAAACCATCTTCTTCTTCAGTTATATATCTTTGTAACACACCTCAATCAGATATAGAGAATGGTATAAAAACACCTTTATTTTCATATATATCTATAACTTGTTCTAAAGCATAATCAATCACTTGGCTAGTTAAATTTAATAATTCATCACTTGGGATACTCATAATTGACAATTAAATATTAATATGTATTAGATTAATAATTATTGAAATAATGTCAAATTATTATGACTTAAAAAAAAGAAGACCTAAGTCTTCTTTTTTTTATTCTGCGGCTTCTTTCATACTCAATTGAATTTTATTCGTTTTTTCATCAATACTCATAAGTTTCACTCTAACCTTTTGACCAACTTCAACGACTTCTTTTGGATCTGATATATATCTATCAACGAGTTGAGATATATGTACAAGTCCGTCGTTTTTGAGTCCGATATCGACGAATGCTCCGAAGGCTACTACATTTCTGACTACTCCGTCGAAAGTTTCTCCTTGTTTGATTGTCTTGATATCTAGTTTTTGACCAGCTTTTTGGTGAGAAGAATTCACTCTTGGATCATGACCAATATTTGCGTGAGATTCTAGAATAAACTCTACCGTTCCAGCTGTTGCATCAGCATATAATTCTTGTAATTTAGCTTTATTTGATTCAAAACTAGCAACTGTGATGTTATTTTCGATAACATATTTAGCTAATTCATATTGATCAGGATGAATATCCGTATTATCAAGTGGCTCAATACTTTCTGGTACTCTTAGGAAACCAATAGCCAGTTCGTATACTTTGTCTGATAATTGTTTTTTAAGATGAACTCTTGATTTGTATGGTCTATGATTGTAGATTTTTTTCGCTGATCTTTTATCTATACCTGAGATATGGTTTAATACGTATGATGACGCGTTATTTACGTTGATACCGATTTGATTTACTACATCTTCTACAACGTAACCAAGTTTTTCTTCGAGTTTTTTTATTGGCATATCATGTTGATACATCCCTACTCCGATACTCTCAACTGGTACTTTTACGAGTTCTGATAATGGATCGATAAATCTTCTCCCAATTGAAACTGTACCTCTATCAAGTGAATCTAAGTCTGGAAATTCTTCTTTTGCAATTTTACTTGCTGAATATACAGATGCACCTGATTCATTTACGATAAATATTTCTCCATCAAAGATTTCTTGAGTCAGATCAACTGATTCATTACAACCTGTACCGTTCCCGATAATAACTACTTCGATTTTATATTTAATGATCCAAGATTTTAAGAAAGCTTTTGCTTTATCTTTTGAGAAAAGAAATATTTTATTAAATTCTAGAGGTTCACCTAAACTATCTAATACAGCAATTTTACATCCTGATGCAAAACCTGGATCAATAGCAAGAATATTTTTTCCATATTCAGGTTTAGTCATAAGAAGTTTTTCTAGATTTGTTTGGAATGAAGCAATTGCATCATCTTCTCAAAGTTCATTTAATAATCCTCTTACTTCTGTTTCTACTGATTTGAATAATGTTGTATACCCTTCTTTGAAAGCTTCTTCTAAGAGTTCTGTGAATTGTCCTCTTACTTCAATAATTCTTGCATAATGCATTCTCACACCTTCGTATGTTTTTTCTGTTTTTTCGATTTTTGCAGAAATAATTCCAAGATTT
>Ga0233426_10002602_pt1 | contig 14904 bp, 20 predicted proteins | sample SI_118_April2016_6_FD_179875 | JGI IMG/M metagenome (GOLD analysis project Ga0233426, IMG submission 179875) | Seawater microbial communities from Saanich Inlet, British Columbia, Canada - SI_118_April2016_10_MG | ecosystem: Environmental > Aquatic > Marine > Inlet | place: Canada: British... | reverse complement strand
AACGTTTTTACTGATACTTTTGATTTGGTTCGTTTTTCAGTTGTAATGGTTGTTTTTACTGTTGTTTTCATTTCTTTATATATATTCTTCAAATGGCTTTTCCCAATAGTTAAACAAGACAAATAAACTGTTAACTGCAAGCTAACAAGCCGTTAAAGTAGGACAAATAAAAGTTGGTTTTTGCTCCTTCGTCGCTAATTGTAGCTAAGCATTTATGCGTCCATTATTAAGGTGTGAGGTGGCAGTGCAAAATGGAGTTCGCATTGAATTTTAGTTTTAAATCAAAGTTATTAATTAGCGCAGGTTTTATTGCCGCCGCTTCTGCTATTTGGCATTTACTGTGTATCTGGGGTGGTCCTAGCTGGTTCGCCTTTGCGCGAGCGCCTCAACAAATTATAGATTCCGCACAACAAGGCACTTTACTTGCACCAATTGGTACAGTCGTAGTCGCTGCATTAATGTTCTCATGCACTGTATTTGCTTTATCAGCAGTTGGTTTAATTCGCAAAATACCTTTAGTTAAACCAGCTTTAATTACTATTGCTATTCTTTGCACATTACGTGGTTTAATTGCTATACCTACATTTACTAACCCTACAGGCTTAGATCTTTGGCAAATTATTGCTAGTACGGTTTGGTTTTATGTTGGTATTTGTTTTCTCGTTGGTAGTATAGAACAATATAAGCTTGTAAAATCAAGTGTATAACAAGCCCATCAAGCATGGCTGCTAACAGTTGACTCGGTTTCGCTATACATTTTAGCCAACTATTATCAGCCCTTTAATGGGTAGTTAGGTATATATTCACTAAAGGGGTCAATGTTATGGAAGAGCTCGAACGTAAAAAGGTTATTTCTGAAATATGGCACAATTGGGTAATAATGATATCTATAGCCGTTGCAGGGTTATGGGCATCATACAGTTTTTGGGCTTTGAAAGAGGTACACAGAGTTGAATCTAAGCAAGTTGCATTAGAGTTTAATTTAGAAATATCTCAAGTTGAGGTAGATCAAAAAGGAAAGTTTGGGATAGAAACAGTTTTAAAAATAAAAAACAATGGCATCCGTCCTGTGGATGTAGACTTATCAGGAGATGAAACGTTTACTATCAGTCGCCTAGGGGATGTTGAATCTACTAACCCTCGTGAAGTAAAAAACGTCTATACAACAAAAGCCTATAACAGAATAACTCTTGACGCATTAAGAGAGCTTACTTCAGCTTCAGTTTATCCAGGTGTAGTTAGCTATTTCATGGTCGTCGATGATCCTGGGCTATATTTTGTGTCATTTATTTCTGAAATACCTGAAGATGTGTTGAAATTAATGACTAAACAAGAGGTCGGAGATAAAGAGGAATCTAGCTCTCATCCACCAGCTTGGGGTGTTCAAAAATACTTAAAAATACACCCAAAATCATAATGTTAATAAATATAACTAACATGCCATTCAAAAGGATGCGATTGAGTGAAGTTTTTGAGAGTTTTAATTCTTAGTATTGGTCTTGTGGCATGCTCCTCTACAGAGGTTCATTTGTATACGCGGTATTTATCTGATACTGAAATAGAACAAATCAGTTCAAAATTAGATAAGTCGAACTTTAAAATAATTCCTAATACTCTTGCTTTTCCAGAAAATATCAACCAATCAACCTTACTGTATTCACCCTTTATTAGGGGGGAGAAGACTTTAGATATATTAATAGATTCACTTTAAGATATAGGCTGGGCTATTCCAAACTTAGAGGCTCTTGTGGTCGGAAACCATTGGTATAGTAAAGATAGTGTTGGTTTATTTTTACTCCCTGAAGGAGTAAAAATAAATGATAAAATTGCTAATCAAGATCTGGTTAATAACTACGTAAGCCGAAATTGCAGCACATCCGTGAATATTCGTTTAAATAAAAACAATACTTATAAACTATCTTTTACAAACAAAGCTTACGAGCGCACGGATCATCTCAAAGGGTATTGGAAAGTCAGAAGTTACCCTTATATAGAATTAACATCATTTAATGGACGGTGGTGGTTTTATTTTGAAATTGAGCAAAAAGTAGAAACCGATAAAGTAAGTAAAATAAAAATTGTAGAGCTCAAAGCTGTTGAAAGTTATTCTTTCTTTCCTAATTGCAATTTTGCAAATGGTGTAAGAATTTAATCAAATTCAGATAGGTTCAATTTAGGCCTAACAAGAAAAAAGACAACGACAATAACAGTTGGTTTTTGCTCTTTTGTCGGTTATTTTAACCAACAGGCGTTAGTTAACAATTCATTAAAGCAGGACTAAAAACAGTTTGTGGTTGTTTTTCGTTCCTCAACATTTTAGCCAACAACTTTTGCCCTTTATTAAAGCGTTAGAAGTGCATCACTGACTTGGTGAATATTAAAAGGATTTATAATGATTAAAATACTTATTACTAGCTTAATTTTTTTGATTGGATTGCATTCTACTATTTTGGAAGCAACAGATATCAAAACGCTTAATCCAATTCAGTCACTTAAAGTAAAATCTAACTATTTTAAAGAAGCAATTGAATATAATGTTACATTGCCTAAAAGTTATAGTGAGGTAAAAGGAAAAGATAAAAAATACTTTGTTATTTTTGATTTACACCCTCGAAGCCAACCTTATCTTAGCGGCCTACATGACTGGTTAAGCCATAACGGTGATTGGCCTTGGCTTGAATCAATTGTAATTACTCCTGCAAATTATAATCCTGAGTTTGCAAATTTATTCGAACAAATTGTAAGTGAGCCAAGTAATCAAACAATGCTCGATTACTTTGAGCATGATCTTCTAAAAGCTATAGAAGAAAAGTATAGAACCAATGGATTTAAAATTTATAGTGGCTTTATGGGAAATGGGGCATTAGGGTTATTTACTTTACTCAATCGCCCTAAATTATTTAACGCATATATTATTACTAGCCCATCATTGGCTAATGATTTTGGCTTAATAGCGTCAGAGGCAAAGAAAAAACTCAGCTCAAGTGATGAACAAATGCGATTTTTGTATCTTGCCACCGGTAATCATCGTTATGAACAAGGAAATTTACCGTCTTTCGAAATATTTGAAAAAGCTTTGCAAGCCTCAGCACCAAATACTCTTGATTGGCAAGTTCATCGTAACTATAAGAGTAATTATATGTCACAACCAGTCGTTTCCATTGTAAATGGCATTGAAGCTCTTTTTAGTGACATTCATACAGACCTTGACGTTGATTCTGAAGTTTCTAAGAATGGAGTTCAGGCTATAATCGATTATTACTCAAACATTTCCGAACAAAAATATGGTTTCGATGTATCAGCCGAAGGATCTTTAAAGGCTCTGGCTAAATCATTAATGACAAGTGATCCTGACAAAGCATTGTCTATATACCAAAGAACCGTTGAGCTTTATCCTGAGTCTGCATACGCACTATCATCGCTAGCGAAGGCCCATGCGGATATGGGAGAAATTAATAAGGCGGTTATATACCAAACTCAAGCGGTGGAAAAATCCAAAAAAATGATTGACTGGCATCAAAATAAACATAAACAATATTTAGACGAATTTAAAGCAAAGCTAAATAAAGTCGGTAAGTAAGTGCTTCTAGTAAGGCACTCAAAAGAACAAAAAACAGTTGGTTTTTTAGACCTCTCTCGTTTATTTTAACCCACTGATATTTGCCTCTTAATGAGGCGTTATGTGAATAATTCTGACAATGGAATGTATATGAAAATTTTAACGTTAATCTGTCTCGTTCTTTTAGTTACTTCTGCAAGTGCTCTGGCTAAAAAGAAGACTTTTTACGCTGATGTTCAGGTTACAGATATTACCCCTACGAGCGACTTTATTTGGGAACGTGCAAACCAAAACACTCCTAAATACCCAATTGATCTTGCCCGTTCAGGGATAAAAGGTTGTTCTGTTTTATCTTTCAATATTTCCGAATCTGGTAAAACGGAAAATGTTGAAGTTATTCATTCAGTACCTAAAAAGTATCTTGGAAAATATTCACGCAAAATGCTAAAAAAATGGAAGTGGGTACCTGCATCAACAGTTGCGGAGCCTGTCCCAGAAAAAAGAACATTGAGGTTGGATTTCTGCATGGGTGGTGAATCTACAGAGCAATCCCAGAAAACTTGTAAGCAACAAACACAATTATCATGTGGCTAATTCACTTAACAAGCCACTAAAGCAGGACAAAAAACAGTTGGCTTTTACTTCTTCGATGCTAATTTTAGCTAATAATTTTTTGCCGCTTAACGTGGCGTTATATTTGTCGAGGTGACTTTTATGGTTTCGTGGCCATGCATGCTAAAACTAGAAGGCGATGATGAACTTATTTACTTAAAGTCATATCGAGATTTTAACTCAGAATGTAATGAACTTATTTTTAACGATGGTGATTGTCTTATCGACTCAAAAGGTCGCTGTTATTTAATCGGAGATATTTCAGAGAATCTTGGGTTAATTGCAGAAGACAGAATATTGTCAACGGATGACGCTACAAATTTAATACGTGCTCATGAGTTTAATAAAGCTTCTGTTTGCCTTACTAAAATTCAGTTTTTAACCGTCGCTGAAGCGATTAAATCACTGTCAAACTAAATAAATATAACAAGTCATTCAAGTGGTTCTGCTAACAGTTTGCTCAGTGTCAATTTCATCTTGCACACGTTTACGCATCAACAGCTCTCTTATGAGTGTTTTTAGATATTGGCGTATATTTTGAGTCATGTAAGCTATTTTTATTCTTTGTCGGTAAAAAGGCGGTAAATTGTCGTCACCGACAGCTTATGATTGTTAATATCATGTAGGCTAAGGCATTAGGAGAAATAGTATGTTTATAAAAAGTCTTAGGCAAGTAAAGCATCTCTCTCAGGAAGAGCTTTCCGAATTAAGTGGATTAAGCCTAAGAACTATTCAACGCGTGGAAAGTGGTCATAGAGTTAGTTATGCTTCTTTGCGCGCTCTTGCTGTTGCATTTGATATTAATGTAGATGAACTTGAGCAGGAGTTATACTCAATGGACAAGATTATTAAAGAGTACAAAGATTATCCTTTTTGGCTAAGGTTATATTTAGGTGGTGGATGGTTTGCTGCTTCTCGTAGTGAGTTAAAAAAAAACTGAGGTGTTTTTTCTTATTGTTGGTGCTATTTTAGGAGGGGTATGGCTGTTTACTTCGTTAATGGATATAGCCCTCTACCGTTTTGCTATGTTTGGCACCTTATGTTGTTTTTTTGGGGCGTACAATATATCAATTTCAATCAGAGTTGGTGATAAATATGATGTATGGTCTAGGTTAGAAGTAACCTTACCTCAAAAAGGCTTATTTGGTTTTTTCAAAGGAAAGCAATAGCTTTAGTATATAAACACATATCTAGCCTCTCAAGAAAGAAAATTATAGTTGCCTCTTAATAGGGGGTTGCTCAACCTAATTGCTTGGAGAATTATCTGATGGATGTAAACCAAATTGCAGCTTTTTTCGGTTGGTGTACCTTAATAAATATAGCGTTTTACACTTTGTCAGCTTTGTTTATCATCGTGTTTAAAAATTTTACGATTAGTATTCATAGTAAGTTGATGGGGTTGGATGCTTCAGAATTACCTTCTTTATATTTTAAATTTATGGGAAATTTAAAAATTTGTATCATCGTATTTAATTTAACGCCATACATTGCATTAAAGTTAATGATTTAGTGGAAATTCCTGCCTGTTTTTAACCGTTATTTAGACTAGATAATTAAGCATATAGATTATTTATCGTTATTCTATCTAACAATGATTCTCCCTTTCGCAATGCGTTAGCTTACTCGCACAAGCTCGGTTCATTTTACTGAACAGCGCAAATTTATAAGAAAGAAATAGTCTCATAAATTGTAACAATTCTAATGGTTTACTTATGTACTATTTATGTATCAAATAGTGCTTTAAATCATTGTACTTTGGCAATGAAACCATAGCTTATTTAAAGGATATAAATACGATGAATAAAATAAAACGACTTTCAATGATGGTTATCGTTTTTACATATTTCTTTTCAGGTATCAGTCATGCCGAATCGATAACAGGCAATGAATACCAAGCAGTTGTAGAAACGGCATATAATTATTTTAATGGCGCTGCAAACGGGGATCAAAAACTTCTTTCAAAAGCGTTTGATTTGGAGTTTGGTCATGTGAAAATGATTAATATTAGCAAAGAAACTGGAAAAGAAATTATTAGAACTGTTCCGTTAAAAGAGTTCTCTGGCTACTTCAAAAAAGCAACTAAAGATACATGGGTTGCGAATATTCTGTCGGTTGATATTGTTGATGAAAAAATGGCTATGGTGAAGCTTAATTTTGATACACCAAAAACACATTACATTGACTACCTTGTCATGTACAAGCGCGAGAATGAATGGCGCATTATCAATAAAACATTTATTGCAAAGAAAAAATAATAGTTAACAATAACTCTCAACTTGAAACTACCGTTGCCCATTACCCCGTTCGACATTTTAGTCAGCTAACTCTTCTGTTAACAGCGCGTTAGCTGCTTTGCAAATCTAAGGGTAATCGTTTATATTCAACTAACCATTAATAACGAAAGGGAATATGATGAAGTTTATTATTAATATTACTGTTGTGTACTTGCTTCTAAGCATTTTAAACCACTCTTATGCAAAAACCAGTCAAGTCAACGATATCGGCTTTTTTAAAAAGAAATTTGATTTATCTTTTTTTGAAAAAAACACAGAAAATGAACTCGACCAATTAATCAGTCAGGTAAACTCAGGGATCTCTGATGTGTCATTAGAGTCAGATATAAAGAGTTTTATTGATTTTGGCTTTTCTTACGATTTAAATAATTCAAAATACTTTTGCTCTACAAAGGGTTGTGTTTTATTTTTAGGTTTTAATCCTGCAAGTAATAAAGCTTCAACATATCGTGCTAGCAACTACATTTCTAATATAGATACTAATTATTGGTATGACTTCCAGTCAAAAGATGTATTCGAATCTAATCATAATTACTATATTGTATTATTAAAATAAAGCCGCGAAGAAGTTGCTTGAACGGCACAATAATTTTGGCTTTTTACTTTTTAAGCTATTTTTTCTATCAATTATATACCTGTCTACAGGACGTTATGCGGTTCTAGATTATGGATTTACTATGAAGTTTGAAGACGCACAAAAAGATATGGATTTTTCATATATTGGAGGCGGAGCTGGTGTTTTGGTTTCTGGTATAGTTTGGAGCTTGGCAGGTTTAGTCGCAATATTTTATTCCAATCAATCAAGCATGCTTACTCTTTTTATTGGAGGTATGTTTATACATCCGATTTCGATGTTGGTATCAAAAGCACTTAAACGTCCAGGAAACCATAATCCTGAAAACCCCTTAGGTAAGCTTGCTTTAGAAAGTACTGTTATTTTATTTGTAGGTTTGTTCTTGGCTTTTTATGTAGCAAAGCTGAATCTTGATTGGTTTTATCCAATAATGCTCTTGGCTATTGGTGTACGTTACTTGATTTTTAACACTTTATATGGAGCTAAAATTTATTGGGTTTTAGGTGCTGTGCTCATGTTATCAGGTATGTTTTGTCTATTGTTCGGTGCTAACTTTATACTAGGTGCTTTTATTGGTGGTTTAACAGAAATTATATTTTCATTAGTTATCCTCAAAAAATCAAAAGGCTTGCGGTTAAAACCCGTATAACAATTTAAAGTGGAACAATTAAACGTTAGTTCAGTTCCACTTTACTAACATGTTGGCAAATAATTAAAACCCCTTTTATTATCGCGTTAACTTCAAAGGAGAACTCCGTGGTTGGAGAAACTAATTTAAGTAAATTACTCAGTACGATGTCACCGAAATTAATGCCAGGAGAATATGTGTTTTGTTCCGTGCAAGGTGATCATCGCGATTTTCATGAATTGACTCCTTTAGCAACTTATTGTGAAGTTGAAGGCTTAACTTTGGTTGTTTCTAAAGAAGCGGCTATTGCTAACAATTTGGCATTTGAATCTGTGTTTAAAGGGATAACTTTAACTATTCATTCAAGCCTTGATGCTGTTGGTTTAACCGCAGCTGTTTCAACTAAACTGGCAGATAAAGGCATTAGTGCGAATGTAATAGCGGCGTATTATCATGATCATATTTTTGTTCAAACAGAGAAAGCTCAATTAGCAATGCAAGCGTTAAGTGAATTTTAAGTTAGCAAACAAGAAGTATGTTACTGCTAATGATAGCTTCATTCCGTCTCGCTTGACTATCTAGTTTAACGAATAAATTTCACCCATTAAATGAGCATTAAAGGAAATATCGTGTCATCTGAATTTATCACTTCTTTGATAGTCAGTGGAGTGGTTATTATTATTTCAATTTTTCTCATTATACGTGGGAAATATTTAAGAGATATTAAAAGCTCAAGTGGGCTTTCAGCTTCAAGTAATGAAACTTCCACTGGAACCGCTTTAATAATATTTGGCTTGTTATTATTAATAACTCAAATTATAAAATTCTCTGCAATACTTTTTTGAAAACTAGCTTACTTTCATGCTTGGCTTTAATTGCTTTTGCTGCTAATTCTGTACTTTGTCGTTTAGCCTTGGACAACCGCAGTATTGATGCATCAAGTTTTACGGTTATTCGCATGCTATCTGGAGTGATTGTTCTTTTTATCATATTTAAACTTAAGGCAACAAAAAATGAAGTGTTGTCTAAAGGTAGTTGGTCAGCAAGTATTGCTTTGTTTATTTATGCTATTAGCTTTTCTTATGCTTACTTATCTTTAGATACTGGTACAGGTGCATTGATTCTCTTTGGCTCTGTTCAAATTACCATGATTTTTGTTTCAATGATTTCAGGTGCTAGGTTACATATTACTGAATGGGGTGGGGCTGTCATTGCTTTTACTGGCTTTATTTATTTGGTTTTTCCCAGTATTTCTACACCTTCTCTTTATGGTTTTGTATTAATGACTATTTCTGGAGTTTCATGGGGTTTTTACACGTTAACTGGGCGTAGTACTAAAAATCCATTGATGGACACTACGTATAACTTTATTAGAACCATACCTTTTGTCGCATTATTAGCGATAATCACGACGGACTATGCAAATTACACACATGAGGGAATAGTCTTAGCTTTATTATCTGGCGGGATAACCTCTGGAATAGGTTACACTATTTGGTATATCGCACTGAGAGGTTTAACGTCGACTCAAGCCGCTGTTATTCAATTGTCTGTACCTGTTATTGCCGCTATGGGAGGTGTTTTATTTGTGTCTGAAGCTTTGACTTTTAGGCTTATAATTTCTACAGGTATTGTTCTCGGGGGAATATTAATTGTAGTATTAGGACATTATTATTTAATTAGCAACACATCTAATAACCGAAAAAATGTTTAATCAACCACAAAGCAATGTTGGCGTTTACTCGCTCGAAATATTTTTAACGCAATACAGGTTATCTGTTATAAAGAGAAGCGTATCGTGAAAATATTCAGCGTGTTTTATCTTGTCATTTTGAGCTTTATTTCAAATAAGTCAGTTGCTTCACATTCAAAAAAAGTTGATATTACTGAAGTTATTACAAAAGAAGAGTTTTCAAAATATCGCGATGTAGGTGACTTTATTGATCATTCACCTAAAGTGACTATCGTGGTTAAAGCCGAACCAGATGATATTGTAGAATTTGGCTCGGATGTCGTTAAGTCATTGACTGGTTCTGATTGTGACAGAGACGGTAAAATGGACAGTAATGCAAAGTGTAATGCTGTTTATTATAAACTTTGGATGAAATATGAGCGTTAAAATTTATAACGTTCATACAAACGTATGATGCAAAGCAGTTCCAGTAAAAAAGGGTGATTTTAAGAAATAACGATAGATAAGTTGCAAACAATAATTTAGAGAAAGTAATCGATTTTTTTGGGTTTATGGTATTAAAAAGTGAATAGGAAGTAGTAGGTGAATAAGGTAAAAGGTTTTACATTAATAGAGTTAGTCGTGGTAATTGTTATTTTGGGTATCCTTTCTGCAACGGCTCTTCCTAAATTTATTGATTTACAAAGTGATGCACATGCTGCCGTAGTCTCTGGAACCGGTGGTGCTTTTAAGTCAGCAATTTCATTAGCTCATACAAAATGGATCGCTGGTGGGCATAATGGCCCAGTTGATAATCTTGACCTATATGGCACCGGTACGAGTTTAATGGATATGAATTCGTCGGGTTGGCCTGCACAAAGTTGGTTTCCATTTGAAGCAAACCCGCAGTTAAATAATACTAATGATTGTATGTCCGTTTGGAGAGCCGTTCTTGATACTAACTCTCCAACGGTTGCAACAAATACCACTGAAGATTTTCAAGTCACTTACAGTGCCAACTCTTGTACGTTTACTTATGTTTTAGAACCAAGTTATTCAATATTTTATAATTCTTCCAACGGTGAAGTTTTGATTGATGTGCTAATTTAGCATGACTTCTTTTAATAGAGTTTACAATAATAGTAAGGCAATAAAAAAGCGTTAACCAAGGTTAACGCTTTTTTAGTTTATTAAGTACGGGCTTATTGAGTTTTAACTAATGTCATACTCGTATTTTCAATACAGGTCTTATTTTACTTTCATACCCGGCTGCGCTCCATCTTCTGGATTCATTATCCATAAGTCTTTACCTCCTGGACCTGCAGCTAAAACCATACCTTCTGACATACCAAAGCGCATTTTACGAGGCGCTAAATTAGCAACCATTACGGTTAACTTGCCTTCTAAATCTTCTGGTTGATAAGCAGACTTAATTCCTGCAAAAACTTGACGAGTCTCGCCGTCTTCTTTGGAATCTAAAGCTAGTTCCAAGCGAAGTAGCTTGTCCGCCCCTTCTACATGTTCAGCTTTGATAATTTTAGCAATACGTAAATCAATTTTAGCGAAATCATCAAATTGAATTTCTGGCGCAATGGGATCGGCGCCTAGTGGGTCTGCTAATGCTGCTGAGTTATCGATGACTTTGTCTTTTTTAGCTTTTTTCTTTTTAGGTTGTTTATCATCTTTTGCAGCTTCACCACCTAAACTTTCTTTAGATGCATCAGTCATGGCATTAATTTTGTCCATATCAACACGTTGCAATAATGCTTTGAACTTATTTATCTTATGAGAGGTTAGTAAGGTTTTATGACCTTCCCATAGCAATTCGTCGTTGAGAAAGCCAGCTGTACTTTCTGCTAAAACCGGTAAAACTGGCTTTAGATAGATCATTAAGGTTCTAAATAGGTTGATCCCTAGTGAACATATATCTTGTACTTCTTGCTGTTTGGTTTCGTCTTTAATTAACTGCCAAGGTTCTTTTACAGCAATGTATTCATTGACTTTATCAGCAAGAGCCATAATCTCACGCATGGCTTTACCAAACTCACGATTTTCATAAAGCTCTGCTAAGCGATCACCTGCAGAAGTTACTTCATCAGCTAAAGCTTGGTCGTCAATAGTGGCAGATAACATGCCATCAAAGCGCTTAGTAATAAAACTTGCACAACGAGAAGCGATGTTAACAACTTTACCTACTAGGTCAGAATTGACACGTTGAGCAAAATCTTCAAGGTTCAAGTCTAAGTCATCAATTCGATTTGTTAATTTTGCTGCGTAGTAGTAACGTAAATATTCAGGGTTTAGGTGTTCTAAATAAGTACGACCTTTAATGAATGTGCCTTTAGATTTAGACATTTTTGCACCATTAACGGTAACAAATCCATGAGCATATACCGAAGTTGGCTGACGGTATCCCGCACCTTCTAACATGGCAGGCCAGAATAAACTGTGAAAATAGATAATATCTTTACCGATAAAGTGGTAAAGCTCAGCGTCTGAGTTTTCTTTCCAGTAACTATCAAAATCGATATTTTCTTTATCACATAAGTTTTTAAAGCTACCCATGTAACCAATTGGGGCATCTAACCAAACGTAGAAAAATTTACCAGGCGCATTTGGTATTTCAAAACCGAAATACGGTGCATCACGGCTGATATCCCACTGTTTTAAGCCTGAATCAAACCACTCGCTGAGTTTATTTGCCATTTCTTCTTGTAAAGAACCGCCAGTGGTCCAGTCTTTTAACATTTGTTCAAATGCTGGCAAGTCAAAGAAGTAATGTTCAGAGTCTTTTAAAACGGGTGTCGCACCAGAGACTACCGAGCGTGGATTAATGACTTCAGTAGGAGAGTATGTTGCACCGCAGTTGTCGCAGCTATCGCCATTTTCATCTTCACTCTTACATTTAGGGCAAGTACCCTTAACAAAGCGATCGGGCAAAAACATGCCTTTTTCTGGATCGTATAATTGTGAAATAGTGCGTGTTTTAATATGTCCGCTAGCATGAAGCTTATTATAAATCTCTTCAGCGAAGGCTTTGTTTTCATCACTGTGCGTTGAATGATAATTATCAAAACTGATATGAAAATCGTTAAAGTCGCGCATATGTTCATCGCGAATACCTGCAATCATCTCTTCTGGTGTTACACCAAGTTCTTGTGCTTTAAGCATAATTGGTGTGCCATGTGCATCGTCAGCACAAACAAAATAAGTTTCATTACCACGCATTCGCTGAAACCTTACCCAAATATCCGTTTGAATATGTTCAAGTAAATGGCCTAAATGTATAGAACCATTAGCGTATGGAAGAGCGCAGGTAACGAGTATTTTACGTTTATTTGTCTCTGTTGATGTACTAGCTTGCGTGTTTGATTGCATAGGTGTCTTCAGTTCTTTTCACAAACAAAAAATGTTTACTATTTAAGGTGGTAATTATGGGGGGAATGGTACAGAATTTATCAACAATTTTCATTAAGAATTATCGGCATTTACCATCAAATATCGATTTATATTCTTATATTTCTCTAAAATAAGTTCCTATAATATGTTTTCTAAATTATTTTCGTCGAAATCCGTATCCAAAGAACAACAAGTATTGATTGAAAGCTTTTATCAAGACTATAAAAGTGAAACTTTTCCGAACGGTATTTCAACGGTGTGTAAACTGATTCAATTAGTGTTGGTTGATGGGCATATTACGCTTACCTTGAGTGTACCGTTTGCATGTGATGATGAATTACAACTTTTTGCAGAAAAATTATTAGACAAACATCAGATTTCAATAATTGTCGATGGTCAACTTGACGTTATTAAAATTAAAAAACATCAAATAGCAGGCATTAAAAATATCATTGCTATTTCTTCAGGTAAAGGTGGGGTTGGCAAGTCAACTACAACGGTTAACTTAGCCTATGCTTTGCAAGCGCAAGGAGCGCGTGTTGGTATTTTAGATGCAGATATTTATGGTCCATCTATACCTAAAATGCTTGGGATTGAAGATTCAAAAATATCATCAAATGACGGTAAGTTAATGACGCCTATTGAGGTAAATGACCTATCTGCCATGTCGATAGGTTTTCTGGTTGATAAGTCGGACGCAACAATTTGGCGTGGACCAATGGCGAGTAGGGCTTTTGGACAATTATTAAATGAATGTGCTTGGCAAGAGATTGATTACTTATTAATAGATATGCCTCCAGGAACCGGTGATATTCAATTAACGTTAGCTCAACAGGTTCCCGTATCTGCCGCTGTGATTATTACAACTCCACAAGACATTGCATTAGACGATGCCGCTAAAGGTATTGCGATGTTTAAGAAAGTTGATATTCCAGTGCTTGGTGTTATTGAAAACATGAGTTATCACCTGTGTAATCACTGTGGTGAAAAGTCTCACTTGTTTGGATCTGGTGGTGGTGAACGATTAAGTGAAGAGTTCAATACCCAATTACTGGGCCAATTACCGTTAGATATCTCAATTTGTCAGCATGCCGATAAGGGTAAATCAATGTTGCTTGAAAATAGCGCTGGTGATATTGCTATACAATACCGTAGAATAGCCGCGAAAATAGCCGCAGATTTATTTTATCAGTTTGATGCGCGTAGTCCTCAAACGAGTGAAATTCTGTTTACGCAAATTGATTAAACATGACTAATTCAATACGAATATAGTAACTATAAGTGAAATACCGCAATGAGACTTTGTGATAAAGACATAGAAAAATTAATTGAACAAGAACGTATTATTATCACACCAAAACCAGATGAAACGATGATTTCAGGAGTTAGTGTTGATATTCGACTTGGACATGAATTTCGTGTTTTTCAAGATCATACTGCCCCTTATATTGATTTAAGTGGCCCTAAAGACGAAATGCAAAAAGCAATGAATTCTGTGATGAGTGATGAAATAGTAATACCAGATGGTGAAGCTTTTTTCTTGCATCCAGGGGAGTTAGCTTTAGCGGTGACTTATGAATCAGTTACTTTACCTGATGATATTGTTGGTTGGCTAGATGGTCGCTCTTCATTAGCTCGTTTAGGGTTGATGGTGCATGTTACGGCTCATCGTATTGATCCTGGCTGGTCTGGGCAAATTGTATTAGAGTTTTATAATAGTGGTAAATTACCGTTGGCACTTCGTCCAAAAATGAAAATTGCGGCCTTAAACTTTGAAACCATGTCTGGCAGTGCGTTAAGACCTTATAATAAAAGGTTAGACGCAAAATATAAAGGCCAAATGGGTGCTGTTGCTAGTAGAATTAGCGAAGATGATACATCGAAATAATATAAAATAAGTAATACAAAAACGCCACATTCTGTGGCGTTTTTAGTTTTAGTCACCATGATGAATGACTAGAAAAGTATAAAGCAGTTAAGAGTTAATTAACCTTGAAAAATGGTCAGACGTTTCATGACCAAGTGTGATAGGAGTTTCAGGTATATTAGAGACGCATTGCTCTAATGCTTTAATTAATTTTTTTCTGTCATGGTAATGTTCAACATTGTGATTAGAAAGGTCGCAATTTAATACCGGTAATATTTCAGATGTCACATCGTTTCCAT
>Ga0233426_10002599_pt1 | contig 14916 bp, 16 predicted proteins | sample SI_118_April2016_6_FD_179875 | JGI IMG/M metagenome (GOLD analysis project Ga0233426, IMG submission 179875) | Seawater microbial communities from Saanich Inlet, British Columbia, Canada - SI_118_April2016_10_MG | ecosystem: Environmental > Aquatic > Marine > Inlet | place: Canada: British... | reverse complement strand
AAACGCGGGCGACGCACTGCGCCTTAGCCGGGCAGACATCCGTGACACCGCGATAATAAAACAGGGCGCAATCAAAATAGAGTCGGCCAAAGAAACAGGTTATCGGTTGGGTGCATTGCTCGGACTTGACGCCAGGCTGCTTCGTTCGGCGATGTTAGAGACTGAGTTTGACACCACTGAGGTCGCCACCATCCAAACGGCAGCGACCCAAGTGTTTCCAGTCAAGGCCGTCGATTTGATGCCGGCGTTTCAGGGCGCCGCGCTAGGAAGTGAGCTTCGCAGACTTGAAAGCCTGTGGATTGCTTCTGAATTTTCACTATCAAAAGCCGTATTGTTGGAAAGCTGACTATGGAACAATTCACAATAAATCGACTTGGACATTTGGGCGAAGGCATTGCGGATGGTCCAGTTTATGCGCCGCTCACGCTTCCCGGCGAAGTGGTAACTGGTACGCAAGAAGGCGACCGCCTAAAAAACGTGCGTATTGTTACGCCAAGCTCCGACAGGGTTAAAGCGCCCTGCCGGCACTTCAAAACTTGCGGCGGCTGCGGTCTTCAGCATGCGTCTGATGAATTCGTTTCCCAATGGAAAATGGATGTTGTGGCATTTGCGCTGAAAGCCCAAAATATAGACACTGATATCGCCCAAATCGAAACTTCGCCTTCCAATAGTCGGCGCCGAGCAACGTTTAGCGTAAGGCGTACGAAAAAGGGCGCATCATCGGGATTTCACGCGCGCGGTTCCGACATCATCGTCGAAATTCCGGACTGCAAGCTGCTTGACCCAGCAGTACTGGCGGGCCGAAAGATTGTCGAAGAAATTGCCGTCATCAGCGGGTCTCGTAAGGGAGAACTGGCGATCACTGTGACGAATTCTGAAAACGGGCTGGACGTTTTCGTAACGGGCGGCAAGCCCTTAGATCGTCAAATGTTGATAGATCTCGCTGGTTTCGTCGCTGATCGCGGTTTAGCTCGATTGGCGTGGGATGATGAGGTCGTCGCTGAAGCACATCCGGCCTATCAGCGATTTGGAAAGGCGCTGGTAGTTCCGCCACCTGGTGCGTTTTTGCAAGCGACCAAAGAAGGCGAGGCGAGCCTTTTGGCCAAAGTTTTAGAGTCAGTTCGTGGTGCAAAACGCATCGCGGACCTATTTGCCGGCAGCGGAACGTTTTCGCTCCCTCTGGCAGAATTGGGCGAAGTTAGAGCCTTTGAGAGCGATCCTGATATGATAAGGGCGCTCGATAAGGGTTGGAGAATGGCGACTGGACTTAAGAGCGTTTCAGCCGAGGTACAGGACTTGTTCCGAAACCCGCTGATGCCGGACGAGTTAGAAAAATTCGACGCTGTCGTCATTGATCCCCCGAGGGCCGGTGCCAAAGCCCAGGTTGAGCACTTGGCCAATTCGAGAGTGCCTGTAATAGCGTTTGTTTCCTGTAATCCAGTGACATTTGCCCGAGATGCCCGCACACTAATTGACGGTGGTTATCGCATCGAAGAGGTCTCGGTTGTTGACCAATTTCGATGGTCGCCGCATATCGAAGTTGTTGCCACGTTCGTGAAAACGGCTTGACGACTCTCAGTGGATTTTTGCGGGGCCTCGGTGTAGAGTTTCGCAAACTGGGCAACTAGAGACCCTTGAGCAGATGAATATTTTCAGACGAACCGCGCTTATGGGCGTATTATTATTGCTGACGGCGTGCTTGCCTGTTGTTGGTTCTTTTCCGCATCCCAAAATTACATCTGTAGAAGTACACAAGGCCGACCGGCAATTAACTTTGTTAAGTTATGGTTTTGTAATTCGGCGTTACGACATTGATTTGGGCTCAGATCCTGTCGGCCCAAAGCGTCAGCGCGGTGATGGGAAAACGCCAGAAGGCGCTTATCATATTACTCACGTAAATACTCAGAGCCGGTTTACTCTTTCTTTGGGTATCAATTATCCCAACGAGCAAGACTTACAGATCGCAGCCGCCTCAGGCGTTGATCCTGGGGATGAAATTTTCGTCCACGGATTACCGAACGGCTATGGTAGTGCTGTTCCCGATTGGACAAACGGCTGCGTTGCCGTGGCAAACGGAGACATCAAAGAAATAGTCGCGCTAGTCCAACCCGGCACACCGATAACAATTTACCCCTAAGAATCGTCACTGGCTTCGTCTTCTAGCAATGCCGACAACTCAGCGTCGGTTAGCGGTTTGATTTCACGCACCATGCCGGTTATCAGCGTCCACCAAATTTTTCCACTTCGCTCTTGATACCAAGAAAATCCGATGTGGTCGGCGCGAGCGTCCAGAATTACGTTTCGGGTATCTTCGCGGGTCATCCATGCTGATAGTGTTTCAAGCTCGGTTTCGAAAGTTTCCGAAATTGTTTCACCTAAGAAAATTCCACCATACCCGACACGATCCACCCGATCCAAAGGCGATGAACCGTCAGACCCAAAGTGCCATGGCCGATTCTGAAGAGACATGTCACGAGAGTGTGTGGCAGACGCAGCATTTAGGCGGCTGTTTAGGCTGACAGCGTCCAAAGAGGCCGCTGATCTCAAGGCGTTGACCGAATCAAGCATGCGATACTGGATCGTCGCCTTTTGATCTGCAGGTATCGAATATAGGCGCGGAAGGGGTTTTGCACCTGATGTTGCTTCTTCCGGTACTTCGCACGCCGTTAAGAACATGGCGATTCCCATGAAAATTGCTGTCCAAACGCGCATAATTGGCCCTTTGCTAACTTTGTTCAGTTTATCGATTACCTTTAGCAGGCAAAATATTCAAATCCACAATTCAAATCGGTGCGATGACGCTTGTTTGAATTGCGGGTTTCAGGGCGACCTCCTATGGTGCGTTCGTAACGACTTGGCAGGCCGGAGACTAAAATGAGTGATAATATTTTGGGTCGAATGGGCCGTAGAAAATTCTTGATGGCAAGTGGAGCTGCGGTTTTGGGTGGCCGGGCCATGGCTCAGGATGCATTCGAAGACGACGAAACTACGGAAGTTGAAGAAGAAGTCACCGAAGGCGTTCGAAACAACATTTCCAGTTTCAGGATGCTAGATTGGCAACCATACTTCGATAACCTAAGAAATGGCGCAATTCTGGTCGATATCACGTCCAGGGCGGTCCATTACTGGTCGGAAGATGAGGCGACATACAAGCTGTACCCGTCAAGCGTTCCGCTAACGGATGATCTAACACGCCTCGGCCGAACAAGCGTCGTTCGCAAAGTTGACGGGCCAAGTTGGCGCCCCACGCCGTCAATGAAGGAAAGCAACCCTGACTGGCCAGACTTTATTGGCCCCGGACCTGACAACCCTCTAGGGACGCACGCGCTATATCTAAGCTGGCAATTTTATCGAATCCACGGAACGCACGATACGCGAAAAATCGGGCGTCGATCGTCAAATGGATGCATTGGTCTTTACAACGAACATATTTCTGAATTGTTCGCTTTGACCAAAGTTGGCACGCAAGTGTTGCTTATTTGACCACATTTTCGTCAACCGGCGAAAGATTGCCTGAAGTTAGGTTTGCATTCCGGCATATTTCTTGGTTAGACAGGTTCCACGAGGAAAGTCATGCCCGCTTTGCGTCGAGCCTAATTCGACCAAGCATGTTTATTGGAGGTTTCACTATGAAAAAATTCGTAATCGCAGCCGCGATCGTAGCCGCTTCAGCAGCAGCAGTTCACGCCGGTTCGCCTGAAATGGCAACTATGGACCCAGTTGTTGTAATGGACGACACAGCAGCAGCATCGTCTGGTTCTAGCTGGATTATTCCACTGATCCTACTTGCTCTGCTCGTTGCAGCAGGAGCAGGCCCAATGTACTGACGGTTTCGACTGTCACTTTATAATTGGGCGGTAAGGGAAACCTTGCCGCCCTTTTCTTTGGCTACTTAATCCAGCCTGACAAATTTGTTTCGATCAGTTGACTGAAAACTTCGATATGCGAGTCGTCGTCGTTAAGGCAGGGAATATACATAAATGACTCACCGCCCGCGTCTTCAAAGCTTTCGCGGATCTCGTCGTTAATTTCCTCAAGTGTCTCGATACAGTCTGCTGAAAACGCCGGGGCAATGACTGCGATGCTTTTTTTGCCGGAAGTCGCCAGCTCTGCTACTTTTTTAACTGTGTAGGGCTGCAGCCATTCTGCAGGACCGAACTTCGACTGGAAGGTCGATATGATTTGCGTGTCATCCCATCCCAATCTTTCCTTTAGCAACCGCGTCGTTTTTAAACATTGGCAATGGTATGGGTCACCTTCCAATAAATAACGCTTTGGAAGACCATGATACGAGCATACTAAAACCTCGGGCTTGATTTTTGCGTCCGTGTAGGCGTTTTCGACTGATTGGGCTAGCGCGTCGATATATGACGGTTCGGCATAATAGGGATCAACGACACGAACCGTCGGTTGCCATTTATGATGAATAAGGGATTGAAAGAACTTGTCGTTAGCGGTTGCAGATGTTGCGCCTGCGTAATGCGGATAAAGCGGGAAAAATAGAATCTTGCGGCAACCAGCATCGACCATTTTCTGAACTTTGGATGCGATCGACGGGTTCCCATAGCGCATACAATAATCGACGATGACGCGATCACCGTATTTTTCGGCGGCGGCCGCTTTTACCTTAATGGTTTGTTTTTTTGTGATTGTCGCAAGTGGGCTCTCGCCCTCAGCGTGATTCCAAATCGACTTGTAGGCCGCACCGGATTTTGACGGGCGCGTTGTGAGAATTATCAATTGCAGCAACGGTTGCCAAAACCATTTCGGAGCATCAATCACCCGTCGATCCGAAAGAAATTCGCTAAGGAAGCGCCGCATGGACCAATAGTCATAATTGTCTGGCGTACCAAGATTGGCGAGAAGAACGCCGACCTTTTCGGCTGGCAGTTTCGGGTGATCACTCGGGGCGTTTGCTAGATCGGTCATACTGGTTTGATTTCCTGCGGTCGTCGAAATTTGTTTATACCTACTTGTTAGGACGTCAATCCTTCAGCGGGTTTTCTAATGTGCCCAACGCGTCGGCCAACGATGTCTTTGCAGAGCCTGGCCGCAGGGGCTTTGGTTGGGATTCGGCGGGTGCCCATCCGGATAGAAATACCAGTTCAAACGTTGCCGGTAATCGACCTGCGTCAGTTAAGTACGACCCCGCGTAAATTCGCTGTGTTGTCTCGAATAGGCTTTTTGATGGTGGTGTTCGATGTCGATCCATCAGCGCATTCGCTTCACCCATTGCGCGCAAGTCTCGCATTAAATGATAGACATCGCGGTATTCTGCTGTGAGTAGAAGAAAGTCCGCTACTGGCAGAGCCAATCCAGCGCGCTGTAAAAGACCACCCATATCTCTAAGCTCTGCCATTGGCGCAATGCGCGGAGAAAGCCCACCAACCGTCTCTATTTCCGCCCGAGATAGCGCATCCCGCAGCTCGTGCAGCGTCTTTCCGCCAAAAGCAACCGACAGAAACAATCCATCAGGCATTAAAGATCGCCGACATTGGATTATCTGTCCGACAGGATCGTTTGCCCAATGAAGAGACATTGCATGGATAACCAAATCATTCGATTCAGGCTCTAAATCCAACGTTTCCAGATCTTCAATAATGGTGGCATCTGGGAAAGCGGAACCCCACAATCCTGGGTGACCCGTAACAATTGTTGCTTTCGTAAAGTCACGGTTAACCATTGCAAGGCGATCCTGAATATCGGCAATCGCTTCATCGTGCAAAAATGTGGCCAGATCGGCCTGCGCACGACTTCGATTCCGCTTCAACGCTGCTCGGTCAGTTATTCTAGGGATAGTATTCATATGTCCGGTAATAATTACGCTGCGCGCGCATTACAAACCGTATTCGAAAATGTATTTCCTCCTCAATGCATGGCTTGCAATTCGATTGTTGCGCAATCCGGTGGTTCGATTGTTGCGCAATCCGGTGGACTGTGCGGCCAATGCTGGACTGACACCCATTTTATTTCGGGCTTGATTTGCGACAAGTGTGGAACGCCTTTGCCAGGGGATGGGGGCTCAGACGCGGAAATGTGTGACGAGTGTTTGATCATTGCGCGACCATGGGACAAGGGCCGTGGCGCTCTGATCTACAAAGGTGCTGGGCGTAAACTGATCCTTGGCCTCAAGCATGGGGACCGAACAGACGTTGGAAAAAACGCCGGCAAATGGCTGGAGCGGGCCGCAAGCGAAATACTTAACCACAATGTGATTGTTGCGCCGGTCCCACTTCATTGGACACGGTTTTTTAAACGCAGATATAATCAGTCAGCAATTCTAGCGGCAGGCTTAACTGCACGGTGTGGTGCAAACATGGTTCCTGACTTGCTGCTGAGGCGCCAAAAAACAACGTCGCTTGATGGGTTATCAAAAGAAAAGCGCTTCGAAACGCTGCAGGGCGCGATATCTACCAACCCAAGAACCCATCATGAAATTGCTGGGATGGACGTGTTGATTGTGGACGATGTAATGACCAGTGGGGCGACTTTTGCAGCCTGCGCTGAGGCGTGTTTCAAAGCGAATGCGAAATCTGTATGTGTTCTCGCACTAGCGCGTGTGGTAAAGGATGCCTAAGTTCGCATGTGACAAGCAAACAAAGGGCTGACCATGCCATCAATTGAAATATACACCACGCCGTTTTGCGGATACTGCCACGCTGCAAAGCGTTTACTCGGCTCTAAAGGCGTCGAGTACAATGAGGTCGACGTCTATAGGCAGCCTGAACGTAGACCCGAAATGATTCAGCGTGCAAACGGAGGGCGCACCGTTCCTCAAATATTTATCGACGAAACTCATGTTGGCGGGTGCGACGAGCTTTATGCACTTGAGCGCGCCGGCAAATTAGACTCGCTTTTACAAGCGTCCTGATTTCAGATGAAAGTGGCCCTGATTCAGCTAAACTCTTCAGATAACCCGGAAGAAAACCTGAATCGAACTCTGGGATATCTTGCTCAGGCGGTTGACCGCGGGGCGGAGCTTTTACTGACACCAGAGGTGACGAACTGTGTTTCCTCGAGCAGGTCCCATCAGCTTTCAGTTCTACAATCCGAGAGCGACGACATAACGCTCAAGGCCATCCGCACGTTCGCCGCTGAAAGATCGGTTTGGATTTTAATTGGGTCATTGGCTTTGAAAACCAACGACTCGGATGGACGGTTCGCTAATCGGTCGTTTCTGATTGGACCGAACGGGGAAATTGCCGCTAAGTACGATAAGATACACATGTTCGATGTTCAGGTGTCCGCCGACGAGACATATCGAGAATCCGCCGGATATCGACCCGGATCAGAGACTGTTATCGCCAAAACGGACATAGCAGCATTTGGACTTAGCATTTGTTATGACATCCGATTCCCACATCTGTACCGCGGGCTTGCCCATGCAGGCGCTGAAATATTGACTGTACCAGCAGCTTTTTCTCCGACTACCGGCGCCGACCACTGGGAACCTCTTCTGCGCGCGCGGGCAATTGAGAACGGGTGCTACGTCCTCGCTCCAGCCCAAACGGGCGCTCATTCATCGAGCCGAGGTAAAGGACGACGCACATACGGACACAGTATGGTCGTTGATCCTTGGGGAGCCGTCGTTTTGGATGCGGGTTCTGAGCCAGGTTGGTATATCGTTGATTTGGATATTGAAAACGTGCCAAAAGCGCGCCGAAGGGTACCCTCTCTGACGCACGACAGAGATTATAGTGGCCCTGAAGGACGAAAATGAACTCTGGTGTTACCAACCTTGCCGTTTCGCTTTTTAGCGAAATTCTGACCGCCGACCAATTGGCGCGGGACCGACTTGGAAAAGTCCTTCCGAAAGGCATGGAAATTTCGCACTTTTCGGTGCTCAATCATTTGGCCCACTCAACGGAAGAAAAAACACCAGCGCAATTGGCAAAAAGTTTTCATGTCACGCGCGGCGCGATGTCGAACACGCTAAATAAGTTGGAGATGTCCGGGTACATTCATATTCGGCCAGATTGGGATGATGCTCGCCGCAAGCAGGTTACGATAAGTCCCGCAGGCAGGCAGGCCAAAAACCAAGCTTTAGTGGCAATGGCGCCGTTGTTAGAGGCCGTCGTAACGGATCTGGGCGAAGATCGCGTTCGCGCTGCCTTGCCGATTTTGCGTGAATTGCGGCTGCGGCTGGATCAGTAGCTATCGTTTTAAGCTTGCAGTCACGTAGTTTACGCTAAGATCACGGTCGGAAACCGACCAACTCCACAATATGGGGTTAAAAACAAAGCCTTTTTTGTCGACGGGCTCAACACCTGAATCCACCAACAATTTCTCTAGCTCATCCGGTGTGATAAATTTTTTCCAGTCGTGGGTGCCTTTTGGCAACCAGCGCATCACGACCTCAGCGCCAAGAATCGCAACAGCATAGCTTTTGGGGTTTCGATTTATTGTCGAACAAATGTGCAGGCCGCCCGATTTCAATAGGTCATGGCAGGCGGTGAGATATGTAAGAGGATCGGCAACATGCTCAACCACCTCCATGTTTAGAACCACGTCGAATCGCTCGCCTTCGTAGACCATCGCTTCTGCGGTTGTATGGCGATAATCGATCTTTAACCCAGATTGTTCCGCGTGAACTTGTGCCACAGGTAAAATTCCGCCAGCAGCATCAACGCCAATTACTTCGGCGCCCAAGCGCGCCATCGGTTCAGAAAGAAGCCCGCCGCCGCATCCAATATCCAGCAACCGAAGCCCCTGAAATGGCATCGGGTCGCTAAGATCACGGGCAAATTCAGCAGCAATCTGGCGAGTTATATAGTCCAACCGACAGGGGTTTAGCATATGAAGCGGTTTGAATTTTCCGTCCGGATCCCACCATTCGGCCGCCATCGCTTCGAATTTTGCGATCTCAGCGTCGTCAACGGTGGATTGATGCCCTTGCATTCCTGTCTCCATGTGATCTTTTGACTGTTGCTACACATATAGGGTGCGAATGTACAAATCCTCAGGCCAAATGAGCGCAGCACAGACGCTTTATCCGTCAATCGAGCCGTTCGACCAGCGAATGGTCGATGTTGGCGACGGACATAGTGTTTATTTTGAACAGTGCGGTAATCCAACCGGCATTCCGGTGATTATTTGCCATGGTGGACCAGGGGGCGGGTGCAGTCCTGCGATGCGCAGATATTTTGATCCCGAGGTCTACCGTGTGATTCTTTTTGATCAACGAGGATGCGGACGATCGAAACCGCACGCTAGTGTCGAATACAACACGGTCTGGCATTTGGTTGCGGACATGGAGAAAATTCGCGACCTGCTAGAAATTGATTTCTGGGTTCTGTTCGGCGGCAGCTGGGGGGCGACGTTGGCGTTAGTTTATGCGCAAACGCATCCGGAGCGTGTTCGTCATTTAGTTTTGCGTGGTGTCTTTCTGATGATGCAACGCGAGCTTGATTGGTTTTATGGTGGCGGTGCAGGTCAGTTCTGGCCCGAACTTTGGGAACGCTTCAAAGCGATGGTTCCTGAAGATGAGCACGGCGACCTTATCCGAGCCTATCACAAGCGGCTTTTTAGCGGAAAACATCACGAAGAAGTCCAATTCGCTCGCGCTTGGTCAGCTTGGGAAACGGCTTTGGCGTCGATCGATAGTCGTGGTGCTAGTGCCTTTGGCGGATCCGGGGATTACGCACGGGCGTTCGCGCGATTGGAAAATCATTATTTTACCAACGGCGGCTTTCTAGACGAGTCGCAACAAATCTTAGCAAACACCGAAAGACTGAAGATGGTCACCGGTACGATTATTCAAGGACGGTATGATCTTATTTGTCCGCCCCGTTCCGCATACGATTTATCCAAGCGCTGGAAAAAATCCGAACTTCGGATGGTTGGGAAGGCTGGTCACGCTATGTCAGAGCCCGGCATAACGTCCGAGCTTGTTCGAACGATGAACATGCTGCCCCCGCGCTTTGGCTGGTAGGACAATGATTCATCTTTCCCTATGTGTTTGGCGCGGCTAGTCTTTCACGAATCTTCTAAGGATATTGCATGACGGCAAGCCTGACACAGACGACAGATCGACGAAAGCTGCTGACCTCGGGTCTTGCGGCCGGTTTGTTTGCGGCGTCTGGCCTATCGATCATTGCGCGTCCTCGGGTTGGCGGGCGAATGCGGGCGGCTTTGTCTGGCGCATCTGTTTTTGACACTTGGGATGCACGCAAAGGCTTTGGTTTGTTTATGGCAGCGGCCGGACAAGGCGCAGTTTTTGATTGCCTAACCGAAGTTGCAGCAGACGGCTCGCTTCGGGGTGAATTGGCGACCAGTTGGCAGGCCAGTCGTGATGCCAAAACATGGGTATTCAACCTCCGCAAAGGCGTGACGTTTCACAATGGTCTTCCATTTAATAGCGAGAGTGTCGCCGAAAGTATCCAGTTGCATATCGACGCTGGACCTTCTGGCGCGGGTTGGCATTTAGTCTCGAACATTGAGCAAATACGTCTTGTTGGGACCTCACAGGTTCAATTCACACTTCTATCAGGCAATGCTGATTTTCCGTATCTGCTCTCTGACCGTCACCTAATTATGTATCCCGCAGGTAATATCGCTGACGCGATGAAGCTCGGGATCGGTACCGGTATTTATCGGGCTGCAAAATTTGAGGCAGGGCGAAAATTTCTTGGGTGGCGGGTCTCGGACCACTACAAAGATGGCTCAGCTGGTTGGTTTGACCAAATTGAATTCCTTGCGGTGAACGACACGTCGCAACGTTTGGCGCTTATGCAGTCGGGTCGCGTCGACGCGGCGGCTCAGATTGATCCGTCAGATGCACCAATTATTGAAGCAGCGCCCAGCATGCGACTGTCCAGTATTCCGGGAAATCAGCATATCACGATAGATACTAGCACCCTTGACGAAAACGCGCGCTTGGCGGTCAGATCGACATTGGATCGGGAAGATATTCTTTTATCTGGATTGCATGGCTACGGACACGTCGGTCATGACAGTCCTATCGGACCTTTCAATCAATATTACCAAGCCCAAGCGACCTCAGAATTTGATCCCGATAAGGCCCTATTTCTGCTAAACCGAGCTGGACTTGATGGGTATGGTCTGAATTTAGGCACTTTGGCGGGGGTTCCTGCATCGCTTAGCCATGCCCTTTGGCAGTCTTTATCAATCGGTGGCTTTACCAAAGGTCGTGATGGCAACGTAAAGGCTGAACTTTGGTCTGGACGTGCGACCGAAGATTGGATGTTGGGTGCAAATAGCAGTTTAGGCGGAAATAGTGTCGACTATAACGAGCTTCGCGCCACGGCCCGCGCGGAATTCGACCCCCAGCGGCGCTCCGAATTATACGCCAGATTGCAAAGCCAACTTCGACTATCCGGCCCAGTCGTAATTCCCGTATTTGCCAATTTCCTACACGCCACAAGTGCGCGCATTGCCGAGCCGCTCACTCAAGGAAATCTATGGCCAATGGATAACGCGCGTTTTGCTGAGCGTTGGTGGCTTTCATAAACGTCGGCGGGATATCTCTGATGGTGGATCACGTCTTGTTTTGTCGTAGGAATGCGTTGGGCCAACCGTTAAGTAACCGCCCATGAGCAAACTACCTGACATAGCCGGAATTGAGCCGAGCACCTACGAGGCTGCAAAGCGAGCGCTACGAGAAACATTAAAGCCCCGATGGCAACTATACTTGTTGTCGATTTTATTCATGATCGGTGCCGCAGGGTTTACAGGTGCGCTAGCTTGGTCAACTAGACTGATCGTCAACGACGTTTTTGTGAACGACAATGCAGAAGGCGCAATCTTAGTGGCCATCATTGTCATTGGCGTTTCGATTGGAAAGGGCGGAAGCCAGTATTTGGCCAACGTTTTGGCGGAACAATTTACGCGAACAATTTCTGCGGACTATAAGCGACAGATCTTTCACAAATTGCTGCGCCGACCGATTCCAGAGTTTGCTGGCGTTCACCCAACGCGGTATCTGGCACAGGTAACAACCTACGGTCAGGCCACGGCCACGGCGGTAGTCACAATATCAAATCGCATGTTGATGGACACGATCACTCTTGTGGCGTTGATAACCGTCATGATTTTCCAAGACCCGATGATGACACTTGGCTGTGCGGCTCTATTCCCATTGATATTCTTTCTTGTAGGAAAGCTAACTAACAGAGTTCGCCACCTTGCCCGCGCGGAAGTCGAACTTCAGGGAACGGTAAACGCAATTGGCGTTGAGGCTATTCAGGGCATCAAAACGGTTAAGTCGTATGGACTAGAAAACAAAACGTATCAGCGCTTCACCGACGCGGTTGACGGTCTGGAAGAGCGGATGGTCAAAATCGCCCGCGCCCAACAGCTGACGATACCATTGATGGAAATTCTTGGCGGGTTTGTTATCGGTGGATTTGTGATCTACGCGAGCCATCAAACGTTGGTGAACGGCAAAACGCCGGGTGAATTTACGGCCTTCATCACCGCATTTCTATTGGCGTATCAACCCGCAGAGCGCATGTCGCAACTGATGGTGGATTTACAAAAGAACCTTGTTCAGACCGAACAAATGTATTCGCTTCTCGATGCACCAGAGACCTCAGAAAATTCCCGCGCCGGAACCTTAAATGGCTCAGCTTCTTCGATTTCTCTAAACGCGATTAAATTTGATTATGGTCCGGATAAACCTGCCTTAACTAACGTTTCGGCAAAGATTAATGCGGGTGAGCGAATTGCAATTGTTGGTCGTTCCGGTGCCGGAAAAACGACCCTGATAGACCTAATACAAGGCTTCTATGCACCCACAAGTGGTTCAATAGAAATAGGCGGAACCGACGTTAATACGGTTCCATACTCGGACTTGCGTAAACACGTTGCGCTGATTTCGCAGGAAGTCTTTTTGTTCGATGGCACCATCCGAGAGAATATCCGCGACGGAAATCCAGCCGCAACCGATGAGGCGATTGAAGTTGCCGCCAAGCGTGCCGCTGTTTCGGTATTTACCGACAAACTTGCCAAGGGACTTGATACACAAATCGGTGCGAACGGCTCAAGTCTGTCAGGTGGCCAAAAGCAGCGAATAGGTATTGCCCGCGCCCTTGTTAAGCACGCTAAGGTTTATATCTTCGACGAGGCGACGAGCGCCCTTGATGGTGAAAACGAACGCGCGATAATGGCATCAACGCTGGGCCAAGAAAAAGACAGTACAACGCTATTTATTACCCACCGCCCGTCCACGTTGGAGTGGGTAGACAGGATTATGGTTTTAGAAGACGGACAGCTTGTCGGTTTCGATAATCACGCAAATCTAGTTGCAAACTCTGAAGCCTACCGAACCCTTTTCAACCTTGCGGTTAAGGCCGAAGAAAAGCCGAAATCTCGCTATGCTCGTATGCTGTCGGCGCTGTTTTTGAACCAGTCGTAGGTTTCGTAAAAGCGGGCAGGAATGATGAGTGGATGCCTTGCGAGACGGAGCATACAGCATATTCTATGCCGTAAACTTATAATCACTCATACCCCAATCGAGATCTAACTTCTGTGACCTCGGGTAGAATAAGAAAATCGCTCTCGAAATTTTCCGATTTTCTGGTTTGGTTCCTGCGACTTGGTTTGACGTTTTTTACCACCTGTTCGAGCCATTCGTTGTTCATGGGAATGTCTAACGAGATGCACAGCTTTTCGAAGAATCTTCTTGGGTTTTCGATGAGTTCTTCGTACGTCAAATCTAAAACATGGTCTGGTTCAGAGAACTTGTACGCAGCATTTGTTCTTATTGCCCAAAGCCTAGCCATATCCAAAATTTCAGCCTTGGTTGGCTTACGCACTTCAAAATCGATCTCGGATAAAGAGTGATTTAGCAAGATACTAGTCCAAGTCGATTCATTGGTACGAATTTTTGCCAGGAAACCAGGGTGTTCCAGCATTGAATTGACACTTGGACCGCAATCACGCGCCAAATTAACAAAGCGAGATTCCAGCAAGTGTTTTCGAAAACTCGAAATGTACCAGCTGTAGCATGGCGTCTTGTCCACGAAGATTAATTTGTCAGTCTCAAAAAGAAAGAACGCGCTCAGAGCTTCCTGAAATTCGCTGATGGTCATTACATCGAACTTGGCGATAAGTTGGGTTTGCCATCGAACAAATGAATGCTCTGAAATGTTCAAATTAGCCAGAGCCGAATAGACAACGGGTTCACCGGTATGAAAAACAGCTTGCTTTGTCACCGCCAAAAGTGCCCTGGGGTGGACTGCCGTTAAGCCAAACGTTTCGATAAGTAGCGGTAAGTGATGAGATTCTAATTGGCAACAAACTAGTGGATGTAGATTTAACGCGTCACAGACAAATGAAGAGCCGGCCCGCCCCGCAGACACAATAAACCTATTGTGAACGCTCGACTGAAATTGGGGCTTATTAGTTGGTGACAAGCCCCCAAAATAATCGGGCCTAGATGATCTTGACACGACTTGTGAATTTGCGTTGATTGCAACCCCAAGCAGTTTTCTAAGAAACGTATTCCAATTGACTGGCTTCAATTATTTGGACCTCGGCGTGTCTGCGTCCAAATTTACTGCACCGTCCCGAATATTCTCGGCGTTCTTCAAGAACCAATCGTAGGTTTCGTGTAGCCCCATTTCGAGCCCGATCTGCGCGCTCCACCCCATCTTGGCCAATCGGTTGATGTCCATCAGTTTGCGCATTGTGCCGTCCGGTTTTGACGGGTCGGTATTGATCTCGCCTTTGAAGCCCGTGACCACCGCAACCTTTTGCGCCAGTTCTAGGATTGAGACATCCGTACCAGTGCCCACGTTGATGTGGCTCAACATAGGGTCGGTGTTAGCATCGTAGGTTTCTCGGCCGAGTGTTAGGACGAACATTGAGGCCTCGGCCATGTCGTCCACGTGCAGGAATTCGCGCCGTGGTGCGCCGCTGCCCCAGATCGTTACGCTTTCGGCACCGGCCTGTGTG
>Ga0233426_10002597_pt1 | contig 14932 bp, 10 predicted proteins | sample SI_118_April2016_6_FD_179875 | JGI IMG/M metagenome (GOLD analysis project Ga0233426, IMG submission 179875) | Seawater microbial communities from Saanich Inlet, British Columbia, Canada - SI_118_April2016_10_MG | ecosystem: Environmental > Aquatic > Marine > Inlet | place: Canada: British... | reverse complement strand
TTCTGAAGATTTATTGGTAGGAAAAGCCTTTATTATTTGGTTAAATTTATCAGAACCGTCAAGGATCGGGGATACGATTAAGTAAATGGAAACTAAAGAACTTAAAATTCTTGAAAAATCTATTAAATATAAATTTAAAGATGACAAACTCTTAGCGCTTGCGATGACGCATAGGAGCCATTCGGGTATGAATAACGAGCGATTAGAATTTTTGGGAGATAGTATTTTAAATTTTGTTGTGGCAGACCTTTTATTTAAAAAATTTAATGATTTGGATGAGGGTGATTTGAGCCGCTTAAGATCTCAGTTGGTAAAAGAGGAACCACTTTCTAAATTAGGAAACGGATTAAAGATTGGAGATTTTTTAAATTTAGGGGTTGGAGAGCTTAAAAGCTCAGGTTGGAGAAGACCATCTATCCTAGCTGATGCCTTTGAAGCATTAATTGGCGCGATATTTATTGACGGTGGGATGAAATCTGCCTATAAATTCATTGAGGATTCATATGCAGACCTAATTGAAAAAATTAACCCAAAAGAAATTTATAAGGACCCTAAGACGATACTCCAAGAGTTTTTACAAGCCCAAAAAGTCCCGTTACCAAACTATGAAGTCATTAATGTAGAAGGTGAAGCCCATAATCAATTATTTACTGTCACTTGTGTAGTTTCTAAATTTGATGTCAAGGTAGAGGGTGGGGGAAGAAGTAGAAAAATTGCAGAGCAAGAGGCAGCAAAAGAGGCAATGGCTACGATAGAGAAGAGCCTTTATGGCATCGTCTAAAATAAACACTCGATGCGGTACTATTGCTATTGTCGGTCAACCTAATGTCGGTAAATCAACGCTTCTAAATTATTTTGTAGGTTCGAAATTAAGCATTACCTCCAGAAAAGCTCAAACCACACGTTATCAGTTGGTCGGTATTTTTACTGATAAAGATACTCAATATATTTTTGTTGACACACCCGGCTATCAATTAAAGCATCTTAACCAAATGAATAAGAGCTTAAATAAATCAGTGAATCAAGCACTTAAAGACGTGGATTTAATTTTATTTTTGTCTGAACCTAATGAGCTTGATGCAACGGATAAAAAAATATTGCAAATGATTCCTAACTCAACTCCGATTTTATTAATTATTAATAAAATAGATTTAATCAAAGATAAATCTAAAATATTAGCCTTAATGAGTGAGGCAGATCATTTAGATAAATTCGAAGAGATTGTTCCGACAAGTGTTAAGAAAAAAAATAATTTATTAGAGTTATTAGAGAGCGTAAAAAAGTATTTACCTCAGCAACCTTTTATTTATGATCAAGACGAGCTAACAGATAAAGGTGAGCGATTTTTGGCAGGAGAGATTGTTAGGGAAAAATTATTTCGCCTAACGGGTCAAGAGGTTCCATATTCAGTTGCTGTCGAGATAGAGAAATTTGAGCAAGAGGGAAATCTAAGAAGAATTTTTGCTGTCATTATTGTTGACCATGAGTCTTTAAAGCCAATGATTATAGGTAATAAAGGTGAGCGATTAAAAGAAATTTCTAAAAGTGCACGCTTAGATATGGAGAAGCTTTTTGGTGGAAAGGTTTGGTTGGAAACTTGGGTAAAGGTTAAAACGGGTTGGGCGGATGATGTAAGAGCCCTAAAATCATTAGGACTTTAATGGAATGACAAAAGTAACCTCCCTGAAAGAAAATCAACAGGTCTATGTTTTACATACATACCCATTTAAAGAAACCAGCCTCATCGTTGAAATTTTTTCTAAAGAATTTGGAAGGGTCTCGCTAGTTGCAAAAGGAGCAAGGCGACCTAAGTCAGCATTAAGAGGAATGTTGCAGTCATTTCAAGCCTTGGAAGCTTCTTGGTCTGGTATTGGAGAATTAAAAACGCTGTATGGAATTGACTGGTGCGATCAATATCTTCCTATGGAAGGGAATTCCTTAATATGTGGTTTTTATTTAAACGAATTATTACTAAGATTATTGCCTAAGGAAGACAATTATGAGTCTCTGTTTGATTTTTACCATACCACGATGGAAAATCTGTCTCAAGGAGTAAACATAGGGGTTACTTTGAGAAGGTTTGAATTAAAACTACTCTTAGAATTAGGCTACGAGGTAGTTTTAAAAGTGGATGCAAACGCTAATGAAATTAAAGCAGATAAAACGTATTATTATGAAGCTGAGCAAGGCGCGCTAGAAAAATTTAGGACAGAAAAAAGTATTAAGGTCATCGGACAAACTCTAATTGATATGGGAAATGACAATTTTGACTCTGCAACTACTGAACTACAAAGTAAAAATTTAATGCGTTTTTTAATCAATTATTATTTGGGAGATAAACCATTAAACTCCAAACAACTATTTTTAAATATTTAGGATAATGAGATGGATCTAGGCGTTAATATTGATCATATAGCAACGATAAGACAAGCGAGAGGAACAAATTACCCATCAGTGCTTGATGCGGCAACCTTAGCCGAACAGGCGGGTGCAGATAGTATTACATTGCATCTAAGGGAAGACAGGCGTCATATGCAGGACAAAGATCTCTATGAATTAAAACCCTTATTAAAAACTAAAATGAATTTAGAGTTAGCACCTGTCCCAGAAATGCTAAAAATTGCGTTGGATGTTCACCCAGAGGATGTATGTTTAGTGCCTGAGAGAAGAGAGGAGAGGACAACCGAGGGAGGTTTGGATTTGATAAAAAAATTCTATGACATTAAAAAAATAAGCGACGACCTCACCAATGCGGGTATTCGTGTTTCCCTTTTTATTGCTCCTGAGATAGACCAAATTGATAAAGCGATTCAGATGCAAGTTCCAATCATTGAATTGCACACAGGTAATTACGCAGACTTTGATGGTGAATTAAAAAATAAAGAGCTAAAAAAAATACAACAAGCAGTTGAGTACGCAAAAAAAGCTGGGCTTTTAGTTAATGCAGGTCATGGCCTTCATTATGAGAATGTACAAAATATTGCAAAAATTGATGGTATCCATGAATTAAATATTGGACATGCGATAGTAGCTAAGGCGTTATTTATTGGTTGGGAGAATGCTGTAATTGAAATGAAAAAAATTATTAAAGAGTATGCACAGTCATGATTTATGGTGTTGGTACCGATGTTGTGGAGGTTTCAAGGATAGCAAAAGCCTTAGAAAGATTTGGAGATGGTTTTGCAAAAAAAATATTAAGCCCTGAAGAGTTTTTAGTTTTTCAAAAAAATAATTTGAAAGAAAACTTTTTAGCTAAAAGATTTGCTGCTAAAGAAGCCTTTGCGAAAGCATTAGGCACGGGTTTTAGAGGAGATGTTAATGTTAAGTCTATCGTTGTGATCAACAATGAACTAGGGCGTCCAGACATTAAGTTAAATAAAAATGTGGCGCGCTTACTCAAAGAGAAGAAAATCAAATCTTGTCACTTATCAATATCAGATGAAAAAAATATAGCAGCAGCATTTGTTGTTCTTGAAAGCGAATGATGGACAGAGAAGTGGATCTAGAGAGAAGATTTGGAGGCATTATTCGACTTTACGGTGAAAAAAAATTTCGATTGATTCAGAACTCTCATGTTTGTGTAGTAGGAATTGGCGGTGTAGGTTCATGGGTAGTCGAGTCATTAGTTAGACATGGTGTTGGCAAAATAACGCTAATAGATATGGATCATATTGTTGAATCAAATATTAATCGCCAAATTCATGCTCTTGATAGTACGGATGGTGAATCAAAAATAAAGGCTATGAAAGATCGAATCATTGATATCAATCCAACTTGTTTGGTGGATTGTATTGATGATTTTTTAGAAGAATCAAATATTGAAAGTCATATATCGAGTAGATTTGATTTTATTATTGATGCAATTGATCAATCGAGTGTAAAAACAAGTTTAGCTGAGTATTGCCAATCAAAGAATTTATCTCTGATAATGGTGGGCGGTGCAGGGGGCAGAGTCGATCCTGCGAGAATAAAAATAGCTGATCTTTCTAAAACCTTCGGAGATCCATTATTAAGCAATATCCGAAAGCATTTTAATAAAAAAAATAAGCTATCAAAAAGTAAATATAAGATACCCACCATCTTTTCTGATGAGCCTATTATCAAATCTGATGCATGTGAAACTAATCTATCAGGAGGAGGTTTGAGTTGTGATGGATATGGCTCAAGCTTAAATATAACTGCCACAATGGCCTTTTACGTCGTCGCATATATTTTTTCGAAAATATAATCAGTTAAAAAAGTTGAAATAAATAAAACTGCCCCCATTAATAATAGCAATATTTAAATTAAATTTAATTCAATTAGGGATTTCAAAAAAATGACAAAACAGAAAGAGACTTTAAGTTTCCAGGCTGAGGTAAAACAACTTTTACAACTGATGATTCACTCTCTTTATAGTAATAAAGAGATTGCAGTTCGTGAATTAATTTCTAACGCGAGTGATGCAGCGGATAAGCTCAGATTTGAAGCATTAGAAAAAAATGATCTTTATGAAAAAGATTCTGAGCTTAAAATTTGGGTAGATTTTGATAAAGATAAAAAAACGATCACTATTTCAGATAATGGTATCGGCATGAGTCGAGACGATATTGTAAAAAATATCGGGACTATTGCTAAATCAGGCACAAAGGAGTTTTTAAAAAAACTATCAGGCGATCAAGCGAAGGATGCGAATCTGATTGGTCAGTTTGGCGTTGGTTTTTATTCAGCCTTTATTATTTCTGATGAAGTCACCTTAGAATCAAGAAAAGCGGGTGCTAAAACTGGATCAAGATGGGTTTCAAAGGGAGATGGTGAATTTAGCCTAGAATCTATCGATAAAAAATCAAGAGGCACATCTGTGATTTTAAGTCTTAAGAAAGATGCTGAAGAGTTTCTTGATGAATATAGATTGAAAGAAATTATTAAAAAATACTCAGATCACATCACACTGCCGATTGTAATGAAAAAATTTGAGTTTAAGGATGGAAAATCAATTCGAACAGAGGAAGATGAGGTCGTTAACGACGCTTCTGCTATTTGGGCACGCAACAAGAAAGATATAAAACCAAAAGAGTACGAAGAGTTTTATAAAAATTTAACTTATGACCAAGAACCGCCTTTATCGATATTTCATAACCGAGTTGAAGGTAATCAAGAGTACATCTCTTTGTTATTTATTCCAAGTAAAGCCCCTTTTGATCTCTACGATCGAGATAAAGCGCAAGGCGTAAAGCTTTATGCAAAGCGTATTTTCATCATGGAAGCGAATGAGAAACTCATTCCTCAATATTTAAGATTTATGAAGGGTGTTATTGATAGCAGTGATTTACCACTCAATGTATCAAGAGAAATACTGCAAGACAGTAAAGCCCTTGAAAGCATTCGATCAGGAACGGTTAAAAAAACACTCACCGCACTTGAGGATATGGCTAAGAAAAAACCAGATGATTTTAAAAAGTTTTGGTCAGAATTCGGTCTTGTTTTAAAAGAAGGACCTGCTGAGGATTTTGCAAATCGAGAAAAAATTGCGGGATTACTAAGGTTTGCAAGTACGTTTGACGAATCTGACGCACAAAGTGTTAGCTTGGCAGATTACATAAGCAGAATGAAGCCTGAACAAGAGGTCATTTACTATATAACGGCTGATTCCTTCTTAGCGGCTAAAAATAGTCCTCATCTCGAAATATTTAAAAAGAAAAAAATTGAAGTTTTACTTCTTGGAGATAGGGTTGATGAGTGGTTAATGTCAAACCTACCTGAAGTAAGCGGTAAAAAATTTCAGTCTATTGCAAAGGGTGATCTTGATCTAGGAAAGCTTGAGGATGAATCAGAGAAGGTAGCTAAGAAAGATATTGAGGAAAAATCTAAAAGTTTAGTCGAAAAAATAGCTAAATCACTTGGTGATAAAATTAAAGAAGTAAAGGTAACGCACCGTTTAACAGACTCTCCGGCTTGTTTAGTTGTTGGTGAAAATGATATTTCAGGTAATTTAGAGAGGATTTTGAAGGCGGCAGGACAAAACACACCCGATATTAAGCCTGTATTGGAAATCAATCCTGAGCATGCGCTAATTAAAAAACTCAGCGCTGAGACAGATGGTAAGGTCTTTGATGAGTATTCATCAGTGGTATTTGACCAGGCTTTAATCTCAGAAGGTGGGCAGTTAGAAGACCCAGTTGGGTTCGTAAAAAGGATTAATGAACTACTAGTAAAATAAATGTGAATTTATGGCAGATAGTGTTTGACATTGATTTAATTACACTGCTATAATTCGCGCTCCCTAACGTTATATACGTAGGGTTCAACAAAAGACTCGTTGATTTATCGATCGCGGGGTGGAGCAGTCTGGCAGCTCGTCGGGCTCATAACCCGAAGGTCACAGGTTCAAATCCTGTTCCCGCAACCAACATCGATAATAGCTCTTTAACAATTTGACAACTGATAAGTGTGGGTGCTTATAGTTGAGATTAAAATTAGAATTTTTCTGTTTACAGGAATAATTTTAATTCTCATATTAAGTGCTTACACTTTAAATTTGTGACAAGACCACACTGGTTAGTAATAACCAGTTAACCTTGAAAATGAATTTGAGAAAAAAGCATAAGCGATACAAATGTTTTTCAATTTATTGGAAAACAATAGTAATAAGTTAGATTAAACTGAAGAGTTTGATCATGGCTCAGATTGAACGCTGGCGGAATGCTTTACACATGCAAGTCGAACGGCAGCATAGAGAGCTTGCTCTCTGATGGCGAGTGGCGAACGGGTGAGTAATATATCGGAACGTGCCTAGTAATGGGGAATAACTAGCTGAAAGGTTAGCTAATGCCGCATACGACCTACGGGTGAAAGCAGGGGATCTTCGGACCTTGCGTTATTAGAGCGGCCGATATCTGATTAGCTTGTTGGTGGGGTAATGGCCTACCAAGGCGACGATCAGTAGCTGGTCTGAGAGGACGATCAGCCACACTGGAACTGAGACACGGTCCAGACTCCTACGGGAGGCAGCAGTGGGGAATTTTGGACAATGGGGGCAACCCTGATCCAGCCATTCCGCGTGAGTGAAGAAGGCCTTCGGGTTGTAAAGCTCTTTCGCAAGAGAAGAAAACTTGCTATCTAATAAATAGTAAGTATGACGGTATCTTGACAAGAAGCACCGGCTAACTACGTGCCAGCAGCCGCGGTAATACGTAGGGTGCAAGCGTTAATCGGAATTACTGGGCGTAAAGCGTGCGCAGGCAGTTTTATAAGTCAGATGTGAAATCCCCGAGCTCAACTTGGGAACTGCGTTTGAAACTGTAAGACTAGAGTGTGTCAGAGGGGGGTAGAATTCCAAGTGTAGCAGTGAAATGCGTAGAGATTTGGAGGAATACCAATGGCGAAGGCAGCCCCCTGGGATAACACTGACGCTCATGCACGAAAGCGTGGGGAGCAAACAGGATTAGATACCCTGGTAGTCCACGCCCTAAACGATGTCTACTAGTTGTTGGTGGAGTAAAATCCATGAGTAACGCAGCTAACGCGTGAAGTAGACCGCCTGGGGAGTACGGTCGCAAGATTAAAACTCAAATGAATTGACGGGGGCCCGCACAAGCGGTGGATTATGTGGATTAATTCGATGCAACGCGAAAAACCTTACCTGGCCTTGACATGTACCGAATTTAGCAGAGATGCTTTAGTGCTCGAAAGAGAACGGTAACACAGGTGCTGCATGGCTGTCGTCAGCTCGTGTCGTGAGATGTTGGGTTAAGTCCCGCAACGAGCGCAACCCTTGCCATTAATTGCCATCATTTAGTTGGGCACTTTAATGGGACTGCCGGTGACAAACCGGAGGAAGGTGGGGATGACGTCAAGTCCTCATGGCCCTTATGGCCAGGGCTTCACACGTAATACAATGGTCGGTACAGAGGGAAGCCAACCCGCGAGGGGGAGCCAATCTCAGAAAGCCGGTCGTAGTCCGGATTGTTGTCTGCAACTCGACAGCATGAAGTCGGAATCGCTAGTAATCGCGGATCAGCATGTCGCGGTGAATACGTTCCCGGGCCTTGTACACACCGCCCGTCACACCATGGGAGTGGGTTTTACCAGAAGTAGTTAGTCTATCCGCAAGGGGGACGATTACCACGGTAGGATTCATGACTGGGGTGAAGTCGTAACAAGGTAGCCGTATCGGAAGGTGCGGCTGGATCACCTCCTTTCTAGAGAATAAATCTCTCTATAAGCATTCACACTTATCAGTTGTTGGTAGCACAAAGAATTTAAGTAATTGGCCCTGTTTAGGGTCTGTAGCTCAGCTGGTTAGAGCACCGTGTTGATAACGCGGGGGTCGTTGGTTCGAGCCCAACCAGACCCACCAGTTTTAATTAATATGTAACTTAAAATGGGGGATTAGCTCAGCTGGGAGAGCACCTGCTTTGCAAGCAGGGGGTCATCGGTTCGATCCCGTTATCCTCCACCAATTCTTTGTATAAAAAAGGTAAGCCTTAAGCGTTTATTAAATTAAATGTTTAAGGCTAGCTTTTTAGCTAGTATGTTCTTTAACAATATGGAAGAAGTAAATTAGAAATCATAAGATTGTGATGAGATTATGATTTCAAATGGGTAATGATTGCAAAATCAAATACTAAATCAACACTTTGCATCTAAATTTTATATTTAGATAAAAAGAGTTTTTAAAGTAAGCTTTAGAAGAAACTATAATGACCGTCTCATGCGGAAAAACGTAAGTAGAAAAGGGCTTAGGTTTTAAAGTTATAGGATCAAGTGAATAAGTGCATATGGTGAATGCCTTGGCGATTACAGGCGATGAAGGACGTGGTAGTCTGCGAAATTTTTCGGGGAGCTGGCAAACAAGCTTTGATCCGGAAGTGTCCGAATGGGGAAACCCACCCGCAAGGGTATCCATCTCTGAATTCATAGGAGATGTGAAGCAAACCGAGTGAACTGAAACATCTTAGTAACTCGAGGAAAAGAAATCAACCGAGATTCCGGCAGTAGTGGCGAGCGAAACCGGAACAGCCTGTTATTTTTAGCACACGCGTTAATAGAACGGAATGGAAAGTCCGGCCGTAGAGGGTGATAGTCCCGTATATGAAAGCCCGTGTGTGGAACTAGGGTAACGATAAGTAGGACGGGACACGTGAAATCTTGTCTGAATATGGGGGGACCATCCTCCAAGGCTAAATACTCGTAATCGACCGATAGTGAACTAGTACCGTGAGGGAAAGGTGAAAAGAACCCCGGGAGGGGAGTGAAATAGATTCTGAAACCGTATGCATACAAACAGTAGGAGCCCTTCGGGGTGACTGCGTACCTTTTGTATAATGGGTCAGCGACTTACATTCAGTAGCAAGCTTAACCGATAGGGAAGGCGTAGCGAAAGCGAGTCCTAATAGGGCGTCTTAGTTACTGGGTGTAGACCCGAAACCAAGTGATCTATCCATGGCCAGGATGAAGGTGCCGTAACAGGTACTGGAGGTCCGAACCCACAAATGTTGAAAAATTTGGGGATGAGCTGTGGATAGGGGTGAAAGGCTAAACAAACTTGGAGATAGCTGGTTCTCTCCGAAAACTATTTAGGTAGTACCTCGTATCTTACTCTCGGGGGTAGAGCACTGTTATGGCTAGGGGGTCCTTAAGGACTTACCAAACCATTGCAAACTCCGAATACCGAGAAGTACAATTACGGGAGACAGACAGCGGGTGCTAACGTCCGTTGTCAAGAGGGAAACAACCCAGACCGCCAGCTAAGGTCCCAAATATATGCTAAGTGGTAAACGAAGTGAGAAGGCCCAGACAGCCAGGAGGTTGGCTTAGAAGCAGCCACCCTTTAAAGAAAGCGTAATAGCTCACTGGTCGAGTCGTCTCGCGCGGAAGATGTAACGGGGCTAAGCATATAACCGAAGCTGCGGATGCATATTTATATGCATGGTAGGAGAGCGTTCTGTAAGTCTGTGAAGGTGTTCTGTGAGGAATGCTGGAGATATCAGAAGTGCGAATGCTGACATGAGTAGCGATAAAGGGAGTGAAAGGCTCCCTCGCCGAAAGCCCAAGGTTTCCTGCGCAACGTTCATCGGCGCAGGGTGAGTCGGCCCCTAAGGTGAGGCAGAAATGCGTAGCCGATGGGAAACAGGTTAATATTCCTGTACCTCAATTTAATGCGATGTGGGGACGGAGAAGGTTAGGTCAGCCAGGTGTTGGATATCCTGGTTCAAGCATGTAGATAGATTCCTTAGGTAAATCCGGGGAGTTAATATCAAGATGTGTTAACGAGTGAACTTTTGTTCATGAAGTGATTGACACCACGCTTCCAAGAAAAGCCACTAAGCTTCAGTTAGATTGAGACCGTACCGCAAACCGACACAGGTGGGCAGGATGAGAATTCTAAGGCGCTTGAGAGAACTCTGGAGAAGGAACTCGGCAAATTTGTACCGTAACTTCGGGATAAGGTACGCCCCAGTAGGTTGTAGCATTTTACATGCGAAGGCCGATGGGGTTGCAGTGAAATGGTGGCTGCGACTGTTTATTAAAAACACAGCACTGTGCAAACACGAAAGTGGACGTATACGGTGTGACTCCTGCCCGGTGCCGGAAGGTTAATTGATGGGGTGCAAGCTCTTGATAGAAGCCCCGGTAAACGGCGGCCGTAACTATAACGGTCCTAAGGTAGCGAAATTCCTTGTCGGGTAAGTTCCGACCTGCACGAATGGAGTAACGATGGCCACACTGTCTCCTCTAGAGACTCAGCGAAGTTGAAATGGTTGTGAAGATGCAATCTACCCGCGGTTAGACGGAAAGACCCCATGAACCTTTACTATAGCTTTACATTGGACTTTGATAACATCTGTGTAGGATAGGTGGGAGACTTTGAAGCAGGATCGCTAGATCTTGTGGAGTCACCCTTGAAATACCACCCTGATGTTGTTGAGGTTCTAACCCAGGTCCCTTATCGGGATCGGGGACCGTGTATGGTGGGTAGTTTGACTGGGGCGGTCTCCTCCCAAAGAGTAACGGAGGAGTGCGAAGGTAACCTAGGCACGGTCGGAAATCGTGCTGTTAGTGCAATGGCATAAGGTTGCTTGACTGCGAGACGGACATGTCAAGCAGGTACGAAAGTAGGTCATAGTGATCCGGTGGTTCTGTATGGAAGGGCCATCGCTCAACGGATAAAAGGTACTCTGGGGATAACAGGCTGATTCCTCCCAAGAGTTCATATCGACGGGGGAGTTTGGCACCTCGATGTCGGCTCATCACATCCTGGGGCTGTAGTCGGTCCCAAGGGTATGGCTGTTCGCCATTTAAAGTGGTACGTGAGCTGGGTTTAAAACGTCGTGAGACAGTTTGGTCCCTATCTGCCGTGGGCGTTGGAAGTTTGAAGGGGGCTGTTCCTAGTACGAGAGGACCGGAATGGACAGATCTCTGGTGGACCGGTTGTTACGCCAGTAGCATAGCCGGGTAGCTAAATCTGGAAAAGATAAACGCTGAAAGCATCTAAGCGTGAAACTTGCCCTAAGATGAGACTTCCCTTGCACTTTAAGTGCACTAAAGAGTCGTTCAAGACCAGGACGTTGATAGGTCAGGTGTGGAAGTGCAGTAATGCATGAAGCTAACTGATACTAATTGCTCGTGAGGCTTGATCCTATAACCTTAAAACTTATTAAGGTTATGTTGACACTAAAGCAAAACGCAATCAAAACACATTAATTTACTTCTTAACATATTGAAAAAGACATGAGTTATTTATAACTCAAACAAGTTTGCTTGGCGGACATAGCGAATTGGACCCACTCCTTTCCATTCCGAACAGGACAGTGAAACGATTCTGCGCCGATGATAGTGTAGTCTTTTCTACGCGAACGTAGGACACTGCCAGGCTTCTAATTTAAAAAACCTCACCTTATGGTGGGGTTTTTTTTTATCAGGAAAAATTCCTGAAAATTAAATTCCCATAATATATATAGGGTAATTCTTGTAGTATATTGGGCTCTTAGAAAAATATTGAATATGACTAAAGGCAACAATTTTTTTAGCGAGTTAAATTTAACGCATGCGATTATATTATCGTTAATCATTCATGCACTTTTTGTTATGAAATTGCAAATATCAAATTTCAATTTAACTCCAAAACCTGTTGTTGATATAATTTTTAATACTGAAATAGTTAAACAAGTAGTTCCCAAAGTCATCCCTCAACCAGTACCTAAACCCAAACCCATTATCAAGCCAAAGCCCATAGAAAAACCCAAACCAATACCCAAACCAATACCTGAACCAATTGTAGAACCTTTACCTGAACCTGTCGCAGAGCCAGTATCAGAACCTATCGTCGAACCAATAATTGAACCCGTTGTTGAACCCTTATCGGAGTCAGTTGAAACGAATGAAGTAACTCAAGTAATTGAGCAAGTTTCAACATCACCGAGCCCGCAAGTGGTAAACAATTATAGTAATCTTTTAAGAGCACATATTGCAAAACATAAAAAGTATCCTAGAATTGCTCAGCGTAGAAAAATGCAAGGTGAGGTTGTAATTGCAATTCAAATTGGTGGTGATGGTTCATTAATCTCTAAAAATATTCAAAAAAGCAGCGGTCATAAAGTCTTAGATAAAGAGGGGATGAATATGATGGAAAAAAGCAAACCTTTTCCTGTGCCACCTGATACATTAAAAAATAGCGTGACGAATGTAGTTGTTCCGATTGCGTTTAATCTAATTTAATTTACTGCCAATTATCACGTAGTGTCGTAGTTCGATTTAAAATAATATCTTCAGGTTTTGATAGGTCATCAGCAATAAAATAACCATGACGTTCAAATTGATATTGATCACCAGGTGAAATTGTCTTTAAATTTTCTTCAATTTTTATTTCTTTCGAAGTTAAGGAATTTGGATTTAGGTCGTCCAAGTAATTATTATTTTCACCAGGATGAGCTTCTTTAAATAACCTATCATACAAATTGACCTTTGCATTGACTGCATATTTGCATGATAACCAATGAATATTACCTTTAACCTTAATCGCGTCTGCACCAGGTGTCCCTGATTTAGTGTCAGGTAAATAATCACAAAATATTTTGGATACATTGCCATTTACATCTTTTTCAAAACCAGTACATTCAATCACAAAACCGTACCTGAGTCTTACTTGTGCTCCAGGTGATAATCTGAAGTATTTAGCAACTGGGACCTCCATAAAATCCTCTCTATCAATCCATAATTCTTTTGTAAGTTTGATAGTGCGTTTACCTAGGTCTTTATTTTTTGGATGATTCGGTGCAAAACAATCTTCTTCTTGATCATCAGGGAAATTATTAATAATCAGTTTAACGGGATCTAATACAGCTACGCGACGATGTGCAGATTCATTTAATACCTCGCGCATACAATCCTCTAAAATAGTGTAGTCAATCCATGAATCTGCCTTAGAGACACCAATCCTATCAGTAAATAATTTAAATCCACTGGGTGTGTATCCCCTTCTTTTTGACCCAACAAGTGTCGGCATTCTTGGATCATCCCAACCCGATACATGTTCATTTTCTACTAGCTCAATCAATCTTCTTTTGGATAAGACAACGTAAGTTAAATTAAGCCTAGCAAATTCATATTGTTTTGGGAGTGGATCTGAAAAGAAATTATTTTCTTTTAGGCGTTTTAATAACCAATCATAAAAAGGTCTTTGGTCCTCAAACTCAAGCGTGCATATGGAGTGAGTTATGCCTTCAAGCGCATCCTCGATAGGGTGAGCAAAGGTATACATTGGATAAATAGACCACTTATCACCAGTTTTATGGTGAGAGACATTTTTAATTCGATAGATAGCTGGATCACGAAGGTTGATATTTGGAGAGGCCATATTGATTTTTGCTCTAAGTACCATAGAACCATCTTTATGCTTACCATTACGCATTTCTTCAAACAATTTAAGATGTTCTTCAATAGGATGATTTCGCCATGGTGAATCTTTGCCAGGAGAAGTGAGCGTCCCTCTGTTTTCTCTTATTTCATCCGCATTTTGTTGATCGACATAAGCAAATCCTGATTTTATTAGAAGAGTAGCTGCCTCATACATAAAATCAAAATAATTACTTGCGTAATAGAGGTTGGTGTCATTATTAAAATTCCAATCAAATCCTAACCACTTTACATTTTCAATAATACTATCAACATATTCTTGATCCTCTTTTTCAGGATTTGTATCGTCGAACCGAAGATGGCAGGCACCAGAGAAATCTTGAGCTAAACCAAAATTCAAAAAGATACTTTTAGCATGGCCTATATGAAGATAACCATTGGGCTCAGGCGGAAAACGAGTTCTTATTTTGGCTTTATCTAACTCACCTTTTAATTGATGATTGCTATTTCCAGGTGATTTATTCCACAATTTATTTTTATAGAGATTATTGGAAATATCTTTTTCAATCTTTGCTCTAATAAAGTTTGACGAGCTTGCTATTTTATTCTGTGAGTTTGTTGCCATTAGGATATTTTACACTGAATGTGATTAATTTTAGTTGAATTCTGGCGTATCAAGGCGTGTTATGATTTTAAAATTATTTAAGCAAGGCAGTTCTTTTGGCAAACCTTTTATTTGAGATTATTGCATTTCTTGCAGATGGAAAATTCCATTCGGGTGAGATGATGGCTAAACATTTTAATGTTTCCCGTGTTTCAATTTGGAATGCGATTGCTAAAGCTGAAGATGTAGGGATTAAAATTTTTTCTGTGAGAGGAAAGGGTTATAAGTTACAACATCCCATCAGTTTATTAAATGAAAAAATAATAAAAAATGCTATGGGTGAGGAAGGTAGTTGGTTTGATATCAAAGTACTTGATTCCATTGATTCAACAAATAATTATTTATCAAAGATTGCTGCTACTGGCTACCCTCACGCTTCAGTAGTTGCTGCAAATATTCAAACACAAGGAAAGGGAAGAAGAGGGCGCCAAT
>Ga0233426_10002593_pt1 | contig 14940 bp, 13 predicted proteins | sample SI_118_April2016_6_FD_179875 | JGI IMG/M metagenome (GOLD analysis project Ga0233426, IMG submission 179875) | Seawater microbial communities from Saanich Inlet, British Columbia, Canada - SI_118_April2016_10_MG | ecosystem: Environmental > Aquatic > Marine > Inlet | place: Canada: British... | reverse complement strand
TGATACACCACCGTATCCGGCAACAACGATTCCAAATAAGTGTTAACAAAAGGATAAAGAGACTGATCGAATGACACTGCCGACAAATTTTGGGTTTCAGCTTGAATAGCTATTTGTTCAGCAAGAGCTTCCATGTCTTCAATATCACTCCCCGCCAGCATGTTAAGTATTTTCTGAGTAGGCAAGTAGTAAGATGTGTGCCAGCCACTGCGAGTGAAATCAGACATGAACTCGGCCGTTTCACTTGTTTCTAAAATCAATCTTTCTTTTAGTGAAAACTTTTCATTCAATTGATTCAGACGCAAAAGAATCGGGCGATAGTTTTCTTCGTTAATGTTTTTTAAGTCAAACCATATTTTTTCAAGTGACGATACCGATGTAACACTAAGAAATTCTTCAAACGCCCAATCACTTGCATCACTTTCATCATGGCTAACGGTGAAAACATCTTTGTTATTTAAACCATAAATGACATCTAACTCTAATCCGACAAAACCATCAGAGAGCACATCATGTAGTTTTCCCGTTGAGTTCACCCTGTGGGGCAAAATACGTACACCTTGTTTATTATCTAACATTTTTACAGCATTTTTTGACTGATGAAAAAACACATTCTCCGATGCTGCATAAGGTACTTTTCCATGTAAAGTATAAGCGCTTTTCTCATCAAGAAAATACTGCTCTGATGTCAAATCATTTACCGCTTGGTAGCGTTCTGTTTCGACATTGAAAAAACCAATTAATGTATCGTAAATATCATCATTAGAAAACAATGCTTTTTGATTTTTCATGAGACTTTTTATTTTTTCTTGATATGTATTTTTATATTGCTCAGACAGCCAAAAAAACAACGGAATTCGTGTCATATCATAAGTGAAGTTAGTCGCGTTATGACCCACTTTAGATATCACATCGTCCGCATGATCTGAGAAATATAACAGACCATTAACACCGTCATTTTTTTCTAGCAGATCAATAATGGAACCCACAACATAGTCACCATACAACACGGTATTATCATAACAATTAATACTTTCATACAACGACTCATCAAGACTCAACAAGCCGAACTCCGACGCGTTCAGAACACCTGAATACCTTTCATACTCAGAAGGATAACGAGAACAATAAGAGGAATGGCTACCCATCAAATGAACAAAAATAACTCGATCTTTTTCAACTGGACGACTCAACACGGCATCCAATTCTGCGATGACCGCACCGTCAAAGTTTTGTGTTTTTGTGGTATTTCCTATGGCGTTATTGAGCGGGATCAAGTGATCAACTTGATGTGCTAACACAGAGACTAAATTATCCCACGAACCACGCAACACTTGATTGGTTATCCAGTACGTATCTACATCCGCTTTATTTAAAATATTAATAATGGATAAGGAATCGTAATAGTTTCTCTTGTTTTGTTGGTTCGCCTCGGTTAATGATAGCGATAACACGGGCATGGTATGGGTATGGGACGAGTAAGCATTATCAAATAACAACAAATCATCATTAGCCAATAAAGACGACAACATTGGCGTAGTTTGACGATGGTAATCATATATTCCCATATGATCTTTATTGAGTGACTCACCAATAACGACTACATAAGTCTCACCACCAGACTGTTTGCTGGCCTGGAATACAATATCGTCTGCTTTTAAACGTTCCTGTATCTTGGTAAATTCAGCCAACTCGTACCAATAACTTTTTACCGTATTAGTCGTAAAGGCATATAATCGAAGATTATCTTTATTAACATACAATAAAGACAAAAAAGTGACACCTAAAAACAACTGTAAAGAAAACTCAACGGAAAAAACTGTCGCTGACTTTTGTTTTTTCAAAAAAATATAATGTAAAAAAAACAAAGCTAAAACACCAAAAATCCATAACGGCGATATGTAGTCGACCAAGAATTCAAGCGACTCGTCTGAGTTTGTTTGCATAATCGCATAAATAATATCTTCCGTAATAGCAACATTAAAACTAATCGAATAAATAATATAAAACAAAGGCAGAGCGCAAAGAATGGCAAAAAAAGAAAAGCCAATCAACAAGTAAACTTTTGAAAAAAACGAAAGAATAAATTGAGTTAAAAATATCAACAAGAAAAGTAGTGACACAGATAACAAGAGATACGATATCTGAACAGCGACAAGCACTTCACCAAAATTAATAATATCCGCATATAGCATTAATAAAAAAACCACATACGCACTCATCGTTGCATAAAAGTAGCCCTTGTTGACTGCATACATAAACAAACAGCACCACAAAAAAGGAACAACAACACTTTTAATGCCAGGAATGGCATGAGGTTCACTAAGAAGGTATTGAATAGAAAACCATGGGAACAACACAACAATCGCAATAAGGAATAAATATAATACTGATCGTATTGGAGATAAGGGCAACTGACTCATGATTAACTCTTTGCTAAAAAGGGTAATTAAACCACTATCGGGTGATAACAACGATAGCAACGGTCTACAATGACCATTATATAAGATTTATCGAGTATTAGTGACAGATTTCATTTTAGTCCCTAGCAAGTAAAATGCAAAACGGAAGCACAAACAAATATACTGCCGCATCGTAATCGATCTACACTGCAGCTACTCAACGATTAACTTAACGAGTGTCGCCAGCCCATGCCGTTACATCCACAAGCAAATGCATTTCTTAACATCGTCAACGCATCGAATAGGATACCTTTGCACACCTTAGGCGCTCAAAAAGCGAGAGAGGCATATGCTGAGAGACCTGATAACTTAGCGCCGCCCTGGGTGCCTGTATTCAACCTGAAAGACCGCATTATTCAACAACATAATTTATCGATCCCAGTACGTATTTATACGCCCAAAGAATCTTCAGTGCCGTTACCTATATGTATTTTTTATCACGGTGGCGGCATGGTAATTGGAACCCTAGACGGTTATGACACCTTATGCAGGCAAATTTGCGTGCAATCCCAATGTATTGTCGTGTCTGTGGATTACCGCTTAGCACCCGAACATAAATTTCCAGCAGCAATAGATGATGCCTACGCCGCTTTTTTATGGATACGACAACACGCCAACAGTTTTGGCGGCGACAAGAACAGCATAGCTGTTAGTGGCGATAGCGCTGGCGGTAACCTGGCAGCAGTAGTGACTATACTCGCGAGAGATCAACGCATTGCTGGCATCCAATGCCAAGTGTTGATTTACCCTGCGACCGCACCTTATGCAGACTCGCCTTCACACTTTGCTTTTGCCAAAGAGTATTTTTTAGAAAGAGAGACCGTACTTTGGTTTCATGAAAGCTATATTCGCTCAGATAACGATCGTAAAGACTTTCGCTACGCGCCGCTTATCGCAAAAACGCTAGCTCACTTACCCTCTGCTTTAGTCATTGTGGCCAAATATGACACATTAAGGGATGAAGGCGTTACTTATGCCGACCGCTTAACGTCTAGCGGCGTTGATGTCACACTACAAGAATATGAAGGAATGTTTCACCCCTTTGTATCATTAGCCGGCGTGCTCGATGATGGCAAAGAGGCCATTAGCCTCATATCGAATTATTTACACCAACGCTTACACCGCAAGCAATAAGCCTGCTTCAACTCTGTTATTCATCCAGAAGGTACTTCGCGTGGTATCGCAAATGGTCTTCGATAAAACTCGCGATAAAAAAGTAACTATGGTCGTAGTCTTTTTGCATACGCAATGTCAGCGGATGGTCGCTTTTTTCACACGCGGCTGATAACGCTTCGGGTTTCAGCTGTTCCGCCAGAAAATCATCTGCATCGCCCTGATCAATAAACAGCGGCATTTTATTATTGCCTGCTTGGGCAGCCATTTGAGAAACCAATAGCGTCGCATCGTATTGCTGCCACTGACTTTCATCATCACCTAAATACTGAGCGAACACTTTTTTGCCCCAAGGGCAGTTAGTCGGGTGAGCAATAGGCGCGAACGCAGACACAGACTGATAACACTGAGGATTTTTTAATGCAATCGTCAACGCGCCATGTCCACCCATCGAATGACCACTAATACTGCACTTATCCGTCACAGGAAAATGCTGCTGAATAAGCGTTGGCAGCTCTTCCACCACATAATCATACATTCGATAATACTGATTCCACGGTGCCTGCGTTGCATTCAAATAAAATCCCGCACCAGACCCAAAATCATAACTCTCATGCTCACCGGGCAAATCAGTGCCTCGCGGGCTAGTGTCTGGACAAACAATCGCAATACCTAACTCTGCCGCAAGGCGCTGCGCGCCGGCTTTTTGCATAAAGTTTTCGTCGGTACAAGTAAGCCCCGACAGCCAGTACAACACCGGAACGGGCTTCTCTTGCGCCTGCGGGGGTAAATAGATACCAAATGTCATATCGCAATTTGTGACGTTACTGCGATGTTTGTGGCGCTCAATATAACCACCAAAACTGCGAGTTTTTGCTATACGTTCCACTAGAGTTTTACCCTTACTATTATTATCTAAGCTGCTTACCGACGACCAATATACTTAAAATATAATCACCGAGCGAATACTCTCGCCTTGATGCATTAAATCAAAAGCACGATTGATCTCAACCAAGGGCATTGTGTGCGTTACCATTGGATCAATTTTAATCTCGCCTCTCATATACTGCTCAACGTAACCCGGCAACTGTGAGCGCCCTTTTACACCACCAAAAGCACTTCCACGCCATGTACGCCCTGTCACTAGCTGAAATGGACGAGTCGATATCTCTTGCCCAGCACCCGCCACACCAATAATCACAGACTCTCCCCAGCCTTTATGGCAGCATTCTAAGGCAGAGCGCATCACGTTCACGTTGCCAATACACTCGAACGAATAGTCAACACCGCCATCTGTTAGCTCAACAATGACATCTTGAATCGGTGCATCATAATCTTTAGGGTTAATACAATCCGTTGCACCTAACATTTTTGCCATCTCGAATTTTTCGGTATTCAGGTCTATACAAATAATACGTGCGGCGTTGGCCATCACTGCGCCCTGTACAACGCTCAAACCGATCCCACCCATACCAAATACAGCCACGGTTGAACCCGCCTCTACTTTTGCCGTATTTAACACTGCGCCTATGCCGGTGGTAATACCACAACCCAGTAAGCACACCTTATCAAGCGGTGCTTTTTTGTTGATTTTCGCTACGGCTATTTCTGGAACAACCGTATATTCCGCAAAGGTAGATGTACCCATGTAGTGATAAATCACCTTGCCATCTTTGGAAAATCGCGATGTGCCATCAGGCATAAGGCCTTGACCCTGAGTACTACGAATAGCTTGGCAAAGATTGGTTTTTCCAGACAAACAAAATTTACATTGTCCGCATTCGGGGGTATATAAAGGAATAACGTGGTCACCTACCGCAAGCGAGGTTACGCCCTCACCTATCTCCTCAACTACTGCACCGCCTTCATGCCCCAGTACCGATGGAAAGATCCCCTCCGGATCCTCGCCCGACAATGTGAAGGCATCGGTATGACAAACACCCGTCGCGACCATACGCAATAAAACCTCACCGGCTTTTGGACCAGACACATCTATCTCTTCAATACTTAAAGGTTTTCCTGCTTCCCAAGCAACGGCAGCGCGTGTTTTCATGAAAATTCCTCGTAGGAGTAATATGGGTGATCAAGAGTGACTGAAACGCTAAAGAATCAATTCAGCATGCTATATCGTTACGAGTGTAGCAAGTTTGCAAAGCTCAAACCATACGAAGCAGCGACATTGTAAATATTGAAATATATATTATTTATAAGCGGCCTACTTGAATTCAAATACTGTTGGACTACACTAGATGCGCGTTAACGACACTAGCGCTAGCAGCCTATAGGACTGCTAAGCAACAATAATCAATAGGCCGTATATCATGACTGAACGCATGAACGAAGAGACTAAAAAACAACCTGCCATTGACATGAATAAAGTCAAGAGCAAACTATTACAACAAAAAGCAGATATAGCACGCCTAGAAAAAGAAGCTGAGGAGTTGCGAGAAAAAATAGCAAACAACCAAGCAGAGCAACATCGTGTGATAACCGAGTCCAAATTGGCCATTGAGGATTCGGAGCTTGCGAGAAGTTTCAGTCAAAAAAATTATGCGCCACTGTTACTCACTTTATTTGAAAAACCGTCTAAAAAAATTCGTAACACTGCGATCATTATTCTATTGCTTTCTATTACAACTGCTACAGCTGCTGGATATTTTTCAGCAGGCTACTTAAGCTATACCCACAGCATGGTTATTGATAAGAAAGTAGATGGTTTGCAAGAAACAATCAATCGATCCTTATTACTCCAACAACAATTAAAAAATACTATAGCCCAACAAAATCGAGTTCCCTCAAAGCCCATCGCAGTGAAAATTATAGACAATAGCCGAATCAACAATGCTGCCGTCACACCTAACATACAAAAAAAGAGCACCACTACAACTCCAGAGAATAACAAACTAACACCAGAAAACTCTGGAAAACAACAACGTATATTACAACAAGTAACGTCTATTTTACGTTACGTAAAATCAGCAGAAAAGCAAGAAGGATTTCTCAACAACTACGTTAACGACAAAACACAATTCGCACAGTTATATTTAATTGTTATGCAGTACGCGAGCAATGACAATATTTACTATGAATCATATCTTAAGGTAATAGAAGAGCTTGGCATATCCGATTCAATCGCGCCAAAGACGGTCGAAGACCTACTTCAAATAGACCTAGAATTTCTTCATGCAGCCTATTCAGGATGGATAATAACTACAAAGAAAAAAACAAATGGATGGCGCTACCGAGAAGAAGATAAACGCTTTTCAAGCTTTTACAATAGCACTTTAGATTATGACTTGGGCGCATGGCAAATTGTTAATGAATCGAACGACTATAAAACACTGCCAGACATATTTTTACTTAATATGGAACGCATCACGCAGCAAGTTACCTTTAATGATAAAATCTCAGCGCTACAACAACCAAAATACGTTTATTACCTTGCTTACCCTGAAAGCAGTAAAAATAAAGCAATCGAAAATTTACTTAATCAAAACAATCTTATTAAGATCAACGGAAGACTAAAAATAAACACATCTAAGACAAACATGCCCCTACAGTAGAGCGAAACATTAACAAAAAACTAAACTCAACCACCAAAAAAAATGGCCTCACATTAGAGGCCATTTTTTATTTTAGTCAGTCCGCTAACTAGTGCAGAACACGACAACGTATTGTGCCGGTAATATTTTTTAATTGCTGCAGAGCTGTATCACTATAGTCAGCACCGACCTCTGTCACTACATAGCCCACTTTATCGTTAGTTTGCAAATACTGTCCGCAGATATTAATTTCATTTTCAGAAAATATTTTATTGATTTCGCTCAGCACACCCGGAATGTTTTTGTGCACATGTAACAAGCGGTGTGCCTCAGGGTTAGAAGGCAAAGCAACTTCCGGAAAATTCACCGAACTGGTTGTTGTGCCATTATCCGAGTATGTCACTAATTTTTCTGCTACTTCAACACCAATATTTTCTTGCGCTTCTTGTGTAGAGCCACCGATATGTGGAGTGAGTATCACATTGTCGATGCCGCGCAATGGGCTAATAAACTCTTCACTATTATTTTTAGGCTCTACTGGAAATACATCTATCGCAGCGCCCAGCAAATGTTTTTCATGTAATGCAGTAGCAAGCGCGTCAATATCAACAACCGTACCGCGAGCAGCATTAATAAGAATTGCACCTTTCTTCATTGCGGCTATTTCATTAGCCCCAAACATATCTTTCGTAGATGCGCTTTCAGGCACATGTAGCGTCACTACATCAGAGATAGCTAGCAACTCATGTAAATCACGTATTTGAGCGGCATTTCCTAATGGTAATTTAGTGACTACATCATAAAAGCGCACCTTCATACCTAAGCCTTCTGCTAGCACGCTGACCTGGCTGCCAATGGAGCCATAACCCACCACGCCCAACACTTTGCCTCGTGCTTCGTATGAACCAACCGCATTTTTTAACCAACCGCCACGATGAGAAACCGCATTTTTTTCTGGGATTCCACGCAACAATAATATAGCCTCCGCTAACACCAGTTCTGCCACGCTGCGCGTGTTAGAAAAAGGCGCATTAAAAACGACCACACCGTGCTCTTGTGCTGCAGTTAAATCTACCTGATTGGTTCCAATACAAAAGCATCCTACAGCAACTAACTTATTAGCAGCCTCAAATACACGGCGCGTAAGCTGTGTTCGCGAACGAATACCGATAAAGTGTGCATTCTTAACTTTCTCTACTAGCTCATCTTCATTAAGTGCTGTTTTGTGATACTCAACATTCGTGTAACCTGATGCCGTTAGGGTATCAACTGCCGACTGATGAACGCCCTCCAACAAGAGAAACTTAATTTTGCTTTTTTCGAGAGAAATGGTGACCATTGATTTATAAAACCTCAACAATAGATGTACGAGAAGATAGTAAGATTATGTATTACGTGTGCCAAGAGAAGCTTTTTGCCTCGCCTAAGAGAATGCTTATATCACACGAGCACGCCTCCACAGGTGATAATAAGCGACGCATTGTATCAGAATCACCCTTTAATGGCAGAGGAATGACTATATTTGTATGATCTATAACAATTACTGATGAGTATAAAACCTTTGAATCATCTTTTTACAATAATGGATAATGTATGAACCTAGTTTGGCTCCGCAATGACCTTCGCCTAGAAGACAACCCCGCTCTCTATCACGCATCTACTGCAGGCGATGTATGCTGTGTTTACAACGTGGCCTACGATCAGTGGAGGAAACATGATGATGCACCCGCAAAGATTATGCTGTGGCGAGACCGACTGATTGCGCTTCAAGGTGAATTAAGAGCGCACAACATTCCATTAAAGTTACTCGTTTTTACTAACGAAAGTGATTCAAGCTACACAAACATTCCGTCATCACTCCTCTCTTTAGCCAATCAAATCGACGCTAAGGCGCTATATTTTAATAAGGAATATCCCTTAAACGAAAAACAGCGTGATCAGAAAGCGGAACAGTTGTTCATAGAAGATGGCTTGCAGGTCTTTAGTTATGATGGCGATGTCGTCATGCCCCCCGGCACCGTAAGAACACAACAAGACGCCATCTACAAAGTTTTTACGCCTTTTTCTCGTCAATGGCACAAACAGGTCGATAATTCTCAGCTCGCCACCGCGCCATTACCTACCGCCCAGAAAGCCTCTCTGCTGGCACTAGAAGATGATGTAGAAACACAATGGGTGATAGAAAACACGCATTATCGGCAAGATTTATGGCCGACAGAGACGGATGCAATTCATCAACGATTACATCAGTTCGCCGCCAATAACGCTTACAATTATAAAGAAGTACGCGACATTCCCAGTATTAATGGTACCAGCACTCTGTCGCCGTATCTTGCTTGTGGTGCTATTAGTGTCAGGCAGTGCATTGCCGTGATTCGACAAAACATTGAAGAATGGCGCAATAACCAATGGGTCACTGAACTCATTTGGAGAGAATTTTATCGCCACCTAATTGATAGCCACCCTCACTTATCACGCTCAGAAAACTTTATTCAACTAGCCAAGCCCATCCCATGGAATAAAGATGAAGATGGATTTATTGCTTGGTGCGAAGGCCGAACGGGATATCCTATTGTTGATGCTGCAATGAAGCAACTAGTACAGACGGGGTGGATGCATAATCGTTTACGCATGGTGACGGCCGCCTTTCTCACAAAATTGTTATTGGTTGATTGGCGCAAAGGTGAAGCGTTTTTTATGCAGCATTTATTGGACGGGGATTACGCATCAAACAACGGGGGATGGCAATGGGCTGCCTCTACTGGCGCAGACGCTGCACCTTACTTTCGCATTTTTAATCCGGAACGACAATCCGAACGCTTTGACAAAGAAGGTAAATTTATTAAAAAACTATTACCCCAATTAGACAGCCTAAATAAAAAGAGCATTCATACACCCAGCAGTGAACAACGCATAGCGTGCAACTATATTGAACCCGTAGTTAACTATAAGTGGGCAAGGCAGCGAGCATTAGAGGAGTATGCAACCGCTATGGGAAAATCCAAAAATAATGCTACATAACAATATAGATAAAAACAAAAAAAATAAGCTTAGATGATTTACTTCTAAAGAAAATATTATCTTATTGAACCTTTTACTAGCAGACGCCTCTATATTGCATCACTTATTTATCACATCACTTACTTATTGCATCAGGAGCGTAAAATGAAAACATCTTTTAGTACCTTACTTATAACAGGCTTATTACTTATTTTTTCATCACTCAGCATTGCTGGCGAACAATATACCAAGCGCGGTTATGCTGTCAGCGGATACGATCCCGTTGCTTACTTTACTATTGGAGAGCCCACAAAAGGCGACAAAAACATCAGTGCAGATTGGAATGAAAGTAAATGGCTTTTTTCAACAGAAGAACATAAGGCATTATTTTTAGCGAACCCTGAAAAATATGCGCCAGCATACGACGGTCACTGTGCCTTTGCTGCAGGTATTGGCAAAAAAGTAAGCGCCAAACCAACATTATGGAAAATAATTGATGACCGCTTATTTTTAAACTTTAGCAAAGCGGCTAACAAGCGCTGGTTGGATAACCCAGAAGGTTACATTATCGATGCCGATAAAAACTGGATAGAGCTAGGTGAAGAACCCGCTGCATAACACTCCCTTTACTCAGCGATGCTTTTTGTAAACATCACTGGGTAATTTTTGCCTTCGGTTGCTCCCCAATGACCGGAGGTTTTTTTATTCTCCGCCGAGTTCAGGTCCTTATAACCACCATTGCCTGCAGCTACAAAGACAACGTTATTTTTTTCACGCCTTCACTCGTCCCCAATAACATGACGTCAGCCGATCTAGTCGCGAACAAACCATTGGTCACCACCCCTACAATCTGATTGATCTTTTTTTCTATTTCCACAGGGTTTGGAATAGATAGACGATGAACATCTAAAATCACATTTCCATTATCAGTCACCACTCCCTGGCGGTACTCAGGGCTGCCTCCCAGCTTGACTAATTCACGAGCCACGTAGGACCTCGCCATCGGTATCACCTCTACCGGCAACGGAAATTCACCCAACACACTCACCCACTTGCTTTCGTCAGCAATACAAACAAATTCGTCTGCGCACGCTGCGACAATTTTTTCACGGGTTAACGCAGCACCGCCACCTTTTATCAAACAAAGGTTTTTATCCGACTCATCAGCGCCATCAACATAAACAACCAGGCCATCAACACTATTTAAGTCATATACAGGAATGCCGTGTTCTTTAAGGCGCTCTGCTGTCGCATCGGAGCTCGCAACAGCGCCATCAAACAAATGCTTGATCGCCGCTAAGCAATCAATAAAACAATTCGCCGTAGAACCCGTTCCCACACCAACAATGCTCGATGGCTCCAACTTTGGCTTAATGTAATCAACAGCAGCCTGACCTACCGCCCGCTTTAGTTCATCTTGAGTCATAAATCCTACCCGCCGTTCTGTGACTGTAATAAAAGGCGTACTGAAAAAGACACCTAGAGTGAATAATTACTATAAATAAACGAAGCATTATAAAAGCCCCGAGGATGAATAACATAAAAAATCGATTGCATTAGTCTTTTAATCGAAAAAAAGAGGAGAAAGTCCATATATAGACAAAAACTATAAAAAAGTCTACATCTTGTAGGCAGAATCGCCAAAAGGTAATTCATTACCATACTTTTTTATAAAAAACTGCTCATTTAACAGCCCTCATTAAAGTAAATACAACAAAAGACTTGGCAAAGCCATGATTTTTAAGTATAAATGCGATTCTGTTATTTTTAATAATATTCCATAAACGTGACAAGGTGCACGTTTTTACAATAATAATAAAAATAATCGCGCCAATAGATATGCTTAACTTAGCAGACAAGCACTCTACCGCACAGAGTCCGTGATAAAAAAACAGATAGTGTCATGGCTATATTTTAAAAAACAGACAACGGCGTTGATAAAAAATACGCCATGGCCCAAAAGAGGTACACAATGAAACCTGACGTCCTGACCATCACTACAATTATTTTTATTGTGGGTGTATTAATCAGTAGCCTAGGTATCACGGAAGAATTAGACAACGAGGAGCCTTCTACGCCACCATCGGCGTTGCAACAAGGCATTACTGTTAACTAGATTAACCTGCTTTTATTTCTACAAGATCGGTACAAATACCATCCAGTGCCACATCCCAGGACTCAGGATGAATTACGTCCACCTGTTGGCACCCATGAGACACCCCCATAAGAAATGGCCGCGATAGATTATTTCGCTCTCCACCAGCTACCGACGCCAAACCTCTACTTTCTTTCTGCACATTTAAAAAAGCAAAAGTCCGATCATAATACCCTCCCCCCATTCCTATACGATGACACTGTCTGTCAAACGCCACCAATGGGGCCAACACCAAGTCTAGCTCTTCTGCAGCGAGAGTATTTTCGCATGCTTTGGGCTCCGGAATACCAAACATATTCTTAGTCATAACCGCATTTTCGAAGTAAGGCACAAACACCAACGACTGATGATGAATAACCGGTAAATAACATTGCTTACCGTCCTGCCATGCACTCCTTATCAAGGGCTGCAGGCTTATTTCACCGCCAACCGCCCAGTACACCGCAATGTGCTGACTATTTTGATAAGCCGATGAGGAGATAATACGATCCGCTAATTGCTCTGCCGCAATCGCTTGCGCATTAACATCAATTTCATCACGGCGAGATCGAATCAAACGGCGAGTTGCATCAGTAGGCAAGGCTTTACTCTCGTAAATATAGTGATAGGAATAATGATAAAAATATATGGAGAATGTTAGGTAGGTAAAAAGTGTCCCAAGTATGCCGCGGTCAACTGGGCCTTGAACCGTAAGGTTCAAGGTGGTGGCTTCTGACAAACATTAGGCTTTCCGCAGCACGGACATGCACACCAGTTTGAACAAAAAGCCTCCGGGGTTTACATTATCGGCTCAAGGACTCGAGACTCGCAAACACCTTAGGACTGTGTAAAAGTATAGCATTAACGCGACAATACTGCGTCTATTCGTTGATGAATATTTGTTAATCATTCTTCTTGACTATCGTCTACTTTAGGCGCTGATATTACTTCATGCGCAAGATTTAAAACCGCCATAACAGCGATGCGCTCAACACCAATGACTGAGCCTGTTTGTCGGGTTGATTTCATGCGGCGATCGAGTTCAAGCGCTGCATCTAGCAGTACTTCTTTTAGGCTTTTAAGGTGATTAATCATGGTTTCAACTAACGTAATGATTGATTCTCTTTCTGTAGCTGTTGGTGCTGAAGAAGTAACTGACCTGGCTTCTGTGATAAATCTTGTAAAGTATATTCTGACATAGGCCAAAATTAAACGCGGACATGGTTAAAGCTATAAGTAATAAGGCCTTCATGACAAGTCTTTGTCTATATTGTGTGGTGTTATAATAGTTTTGATATGATGTTAACAACGACAATTTACGATAAAATCATCCCCCCTATATTATGGCTGCGCACCTACTATTATGATAATTGATTGGAATATTATTGATACCGTGCTGTTAGATATGGACGGCACTTTACTGGATCTACATTACGATAATTACTTTTGGTCAACTTATCTACCCAAACGCTATTCTGAGATCAAAAAGATTCCCTTACAGCAAGCAAAAGTCCAATTACATCAACATATCCATTCGCTAGAAGGTACTCTAAACTGGTATTGCTTAGATTATTGGAGCGAAACACTAGAAATTAATATTGGCGAATTAAAAGCTGAGCCGGCGATAAAACACAAGATAGCTGAACGCCCGCACACGCTAGCATTTTTGCAATTTCTACAACAACAACAAAAACACGTCGTTTTAGTCACCAATGCTCACCCAATTGGACTCAACATGAAGTTAGCGGCCACTTCTTTTGGGGGATATTTGCACCACATTATCACTTCTCATCAATTTAATGCGCCAAAAGAAGAGCAGCTTTTCTGGCAATGCCTAAGCAAACATTTATCTGCGACCACTAGCGATCAGCCGCATTTCGATCCAGCAAAAACTTTATTTATTGATGATAATGAAAGCATACTAAAAGCGGCAGACACCTATGGCATTGCTTACACTATCGGGATTCATCAGCCGGACAGTACGATCCCTCGACAGCTTGCAATACCAAATGCCATTCAACATTTCACTGAAATCATGTAATAGGCAATGAGCTATATGGAAAAGATACGTATTGATAAGTGGCTATGGGCGGCACGCTTTTTCAAAACTCGCAGCTTAGCTAAACAAGCTATTGAGGGCGGGAAAATACATTGTGATGGTCAGCGAGTAAAGGCAAGTAAAGATATTGTCGTAAATACGCAACTCACTATTCGACACGGATGGGATGAAAAAACCATTACCGTTCTTGTGCTATCCGATAAGCGTCGTGGCGCGCCGGAAGCCGCGACCCTCTATGAGGAAACAGCTGATAGTATCGAAAAACGTGCTAAGAATGAAATTCAGCGTAAATTACTAAAGAGTGCTTCGGGCTTACAAACTGATAGTCGCCCTACTAAGAAACAGCGGCGACAAATTCATCAATTTAAAGAGATGATGGATAATATTGAATAGGCGTGCCATGGCACGCCTATTCAATATTGCAGTGATAACAGAGAAAGAAAAAATTACACTTTAAAGCTACCGATCATTGTTCCAAGTCGATTGGTTGCCGTCTCTACAGATGTGCTTATTTTCAACGCTTTTGATGTCACTTTATTAGTATCACTTGCCAAGCTAGCAATACGAGTGATGTTTTCACTCACCGATTCAGATACTTGTGATTGCTCACCCACGGCCAGTGCCGTTTGT
>Ga0233426_10002592_pt1 | contig 14942 bp, 13 predicted proteins | sample SI_118_April2016_6_FD_179875 | JGI IMG/M metagenome (GOLD analysis project Ga0233426, IMG submission 179875) | Seawater microbial communities from Saanich Inlet, British Columbia, Canada - SI_118_April2016_10_MG | ecosystem: Environmental > Aquatic > Marine > Inlet | place: Canada: British... | reverse complement strand
AGGCATCGGCTAAGCTGCGTTGTTTGAGATTTTTCCAAGACATAAATATTTTTCAGTGGCTATTATGGGATCGCACTATTATCTAATAAATTGAGGCCTTTGTAATGCTTCGTGCAAAGGTCTCAAGATAAATAATATGAGTGTTTTACTCGCGATAACGGCTAATTATCCGTAAAATAAGTCGCCGCTCCCCCATACAATGAATGCCAAAATGCCCGTTAACCCTCACCAATTCAAATCCCAGTTTCCATTATTTTCACAACCCGAAAATACTTCTTTGGTGTATGTTGATAATGCAGCGACGACACAAAAGCCGCAGTGTGTGATTGATGCGATTACGCATTTTTACACTCATCAAAATGGCAACGCCCAACGAGCCAGTCATCGCTTAGCGCGAGTGTCTACTGAGATGGTGGAAAACACGCGTCAGTTAGCGGCAAACTTTTTGGGTGCAAGCAGTGATCGCGAAGTCGTGTTTACCGCAGGCGCGACCGAAGCGTTCAATATTATTACTTATGGATTATCCGCATTCTGTGAATCTGGTGATGAGATTGTGGTGTCGGATAGCGAGCATCATGCCAACTTATTGCCGTGGCAGCGGTTGGCTCAACAACAGCAATGCGAGTTACGGTTTTTTAAGGCAGAAAAGGGTGTTCTAGATTCTGAGCCATGCCTCGCGGAAAAGAGCCTGTTGGTTTTCAGTGAGCGAACACGGATTCTCGCCTTATCCGGCGCATCGAATGTGTTCGGTCAAGTGCTCGATATGACGTTATTAGCGACGATTAAAAAACGCTTTCCTCACATTATTATCGTGTTAGATGCCTCACAAATGGCTTGCCATATTCCACTGCAAGCCAGTCATTGGCAATGTGATTTTTTAGTGTGTTCTGCGCATAAATTTTATGGGCCTACCGGAGTGGGCTTGCTGTATGCGCGCGAAGAGTATTTGCAACACATGCCGCCATTACACCTTGGGGGAGAAATGGTTGAGCGAGTTGAATTGCAAAGTAGTGATTACGTGAAAGGAGTGCAACGATTTGAGGCTGGCACCTCTTCGCTTGCGGCAATTGCCGGGTTACAGGCTTGTTTACAGTTTTGGGATGAGCAAGATCGCCCAGCGATGCAGATTTATGAACGAGAATTAACGGCTTATTTACATGATCAATTAGCAGTGATGTGTACTCCTTCTACTGGATTGGGATTGATCACTTCGCCAGAACATAATGTGGGTATAGCGACGTTAATTAGCATGGATAGCGCTGTTTCGTTAAGTGATCTGGCATATTGGCTAGATGAGTATGATATTGCTGTGCGAGTAGGTAATCACTGCGCGCAAACGTTATGGCAAGCGGTAGCGGCTACGCAGGGCGCTGATAATGGTTTGCGTATTTCTTTAGCTGCTTACAACACGACAAGTGATGTCGATAAAATTGTTGCGGCGATCACTGCGTTTTGTTTAGTTGATCGATCACAGATATCGTCTTTAGTCGAAGACTGGTCGGATATTGCTTGGGAAACATTGGCAGAAGTAAAGTCGTGGCAAAAAAAATATAAATTACTCATTCAATGGGGCAGTCGAATCAATCATAAGCCACAGATACGGCAAGATACATTTTTAGTGAAAGGCTGTGAGTCCGCTGTTTGGTTGCAGCATCAGCAAGAAGGTAAGCAACATTACTTTTTAATCGATAGTGATTCTAATATCGTCAAAGGCTTATCGGCGTTGTTATTGATATGGCTAAATAGAAAAACGACGAAAGAGATTCAGGCGATTAATATTGCCGAAAGGTATCAGCAGCTAGGTTTAGAGAAGCATCTTAGCTCATCGAGAATCAATGGCTTTTTAGCCTTGATAGCAAAGGTAGAAGAATACTTGCAGGCGTAAAAATTTGCCATGTTGTGTGATGCGTGTTTTGAGATGCATTTGGGAAGATACGTGTTGTGAGGTATGTGTTGTGAGGTATGTGTTGTAAGATGGTTGTCTTGTGATAATGCCTTATGAAGAATTCGAAGGGCGGCTATCTTGCATTAAGACATCCAGTTTAATCTGCGCTTTTCTAGGGTTGTCTAGATCAACCACCTCAATCATTTCGCATTCATCTCTAATCATTTCTGGAATTAGGCTGGGATAATGACGACAGTCTTCGGGTCGGTCTGCGTAAATACTGCATGTATATTTGTTTTTTTCGTGGGCTTTTTTCTTGGGAGCTATTTCTAAAAAAGGGCAGCGTGTTAATTTTGAACCTGATTCTGGGTCGAACCAAATTTCGTCTTTTTTAACGTACTGAAATATATCGGGATTAAATATTTCCCAGAGATCAATTTCTTCTTTTGTAGCTGAAAGCGCGCCATCTCCGTATTTAATGCAACACTTACCGCATTGGTTACACTCTTTCAGAGCACACGCTCCATAAGTCTTCAATAAAGTAATCCAGCGCACGTTGTTCTATTTTTTTAATCTTCTCTTGTTGCGATGTAGGGAGCATGTGGTACATGGTGGCCGCACCAAAATCACCGAAGATAATATTAGCTTCGTCATCGAATAAAGTATTGTGCGCGTACAAGTCGCCATGACAAATATGATGGGCGTGTAGGTGGTCAAACACCGTTTGCATTTGCGTGATAATTTTTTGCACTTGCGCGGTCGATAATGAAAAGCCTTCGGAAAAAGTATCGCGAGTACAGCTTTGTAAACTGGGCGGCAAGCCTAGATTGCGATAGTGTGATGGGATTAATTCCATCACCAAAGCGAGATAAGATTCTTCATTAACCTGTGCTAATGGCTTTATCAGGTTGGGGTGGTCACCGGCTTTTAGGCATACTTGCAATTCATCTTGTGGGTAGCCGTCGCTGGTGACGTCGCCTTTAAAGACTTTAACGGCGACGTCGCTTGGGAATTGATGTTGCTCTATATTCCATGTGGCAGATGAAATAACACCGGATGCGCCTTGTCCTAATAAGCGCTGAATAGTAAAGCTAGAGGACGATATTTCAGGCACGCTATTGGTTGGGTTATTGTCATTGCCGCCTACGTTATTCACCGGTCGATTAAATGGATTGCCTGCGAAAGCGAGCCAAGCGAGTTTGGGTAAGTCGAGTAATTGCTCTGGGAGCGCCTCTAGCTGGTTAGCCGAAATGCGGATTAATTCAAGCTGCTGTAATTGGGTAATGGTTTTTGGCAAAGCGGTTAGACGATTTCCGGCGAGCGCGAGCTTTTGTAATCGAGGCCGTTCGCCTAGTGAATCTGGCAAACTCTCGATCTTATTATCTGTCAGTATGAGCCAGCGTAGTTTTTCGGGCAGGGCGTTTTCGGGTACATGGGTGATGTGGTTGGACTTAAAGCCGACCATTTCTAAGTTGGCACATCGGCCGAGTATCTCTGGCAGAGTGTCAAATTGATTATTAGAAGCAAAAATGATTTTCAGCTGGTGTAATTGGTTTAATTCTTCCGGTAGCGACGATAGCTGATTGTTGGAAATATCCAGCACCTCTAAACTATCGACAAGAGATAGAATTTCTAGTGGGAATTCACGTAAGTTTTCGGATAGCGTTAAGCGTGTAATACCGGCTAATTTGCCAGAACGTAGCTGAGACAAAGTGTGCAAAAGAATGGAGCCTTTATGAATCGTTAAAGTGCGCGCAGTGTAGCGTAAATGAGGCAGGGTAAACAGGTCTGGGCTAGGTGCTTAATGATGCTTGTCTTATGTTTTTTTGTAGCACGGTTTACTGGTGTGCATAGAGAACATATCAGAAATAGGCCTGTTTGATTATTGGACAAGTACAGCCTAAATCACTACACTAGCTGTCATCTTGTCGGGGTGCCTTTTTACTGTGTTGATCAATAGATCATGTATGAAAAGTGCTGAGATTGTCCCGTTGAACCTGATCAGAGTCACGTCTGCGTAGGGAACAAGAGTGTCTTTGCAGTGCCTATTTATACATCGGCCTATAATCGGCCCATATATCGGATACAGGTACACTGCGTTTACACTCTTCATTTCTTTCTGCTTGTCTTGCTCTCATCTGCACGAATTACTTTACTCTGTTACTTTATTATCACTTTACTATTACTTTACTATTACTTTACTATTACTTTACTAAGAGAATGATTATGTCTGAATCTATTGTGCGTAAGTTAAGCGAATCCGCTACTGTCGATAAACTATCTACCGAGCCACTATCCGGTTCAAACAAAATCTATATCGAGGGTAGTCGTCCTGATATTCAAGTGGCGATGCGCGAAGTCATCGTGACGCCAACCATCTTGCAAGATGGTACTGAAGAGCCGAACGAGCCAGTACGCGTTTACGATACATCCGGTCCTTATACCGACCCTAAAGCCGATATCGATGTGCGTAAGGGTTTGTTTCCTCTGCGTAATCAGTGGATTGAAGAACGAGAAGATACCGCATTTTTAGACCGTTATACGTCGACCTATACCAATATGCGTGATAGCAATATTGCCCTAGAAAACCTACGCTTTGAGCACAACCTAAAACCCCGTAAAGCGAAGGCAGATAAAAACGTTACCCAGCTGCACTATGCTCGCCAAGGTATTATCACACCAGAAATGGAATATATTGCCATCCGTGAAAACCTCGCCTTAAGCGAAGCAGAAATGGAAGTAGCGATGCGCGATCAGCATCCGGGCGAAAACTTTGGTGCATCGACGCCTAAATACATCACGCCAGAATTTGTCCGTTCAGAAGTGGCCTGTGGCCGTGCGGTCATCCCTGCAAACATCAATCACCCTGAAATCGAACCAATGATTATTGGTCGTAATTTTCACGTAAAGATTAATGCCAATATCGGTAACTCGGCAGTGACCTCTTCTATCGAAGAAGAAGTTGAAAAGTTAGTATGGTCAACCCGTTGGGGTGGCGACACCGTAATGGATCTTTCTACGGGTAATAATATTCATGAAACTCGTGAGTGGATTGTACGTAACTCGCCAGTGCCCATTGGCACCGTCCCTATTTATCAAGCGCTAGAAAAAGTTGGTGGTGTTGCCGAAGATCTAACGTGGGAAATTTTCCGTGATACCTTAATCGAACAAGCCGAGCAGGGCGTAGATTATTTCACTATTCATGCGGGTGTATTACTACGTTATGTACCCATGACAGCCAAGCGTGTGACCGGTATCGTTTCTCGTGGTGGTTCGATTATGGCGAAGTGGTGTTTAGCGCATCACAAAGAAAACTTTTTATATACCCACTTTGAAGATATCTGCGAAATCTTAAAAGCCTACGATGTGACTTTCTCATTAGGCGATGGTTTGCGTCCGGGTAGTGTGGCAGACGCTAACGATGAAGCGCAGTTCTCTGAATTAAGAACCTTGGGTGAGTTAACAAAAATTGCATGGAAACACGATGTGCAAGTGTTTATTGAAGGCCCCGGTCATGTGCCTATGCACATGATTAAAGAAAATATGGATGAGCAGTTAAAGCATTGTCACGAAGCGCCGTTCTATACGCTTGGCCCATTAACCACCGATATTTCTCCTGGTTATGATCATTTTTCTTCGGGCATTGGTGCGGCGATGATTGGTTGGTACGGTTGTGCCATGTTGTGTTATGTCACGCCTAAAGAGCATTTAGGTTTGCCAAACCGTGACGATGTGAAACAAGGGATTATTACTTACAAAATTGCGGCTCATGCAGCGGATTTAGCCAAAGGCCATCCCAGTACGCAAATTCGTGATAATGCTTTATCGAAAGCGCGTTTTGAATTCCGTTGGGAAGATCAATTTAATTTAAGTTTAGATCCAGATACGGCAAGACAATTTCATGATGAAACCTTGCCAAAAGATTCTGCCAAAGTGGCGCACTTTTGTTCCATGTGTGGCCCTAAATTTTGCTCAATGAAAATCTCGCAAGAAGTCCGTGACTATGCGGCACAGCAAGAATTAGACGAAGCAGAAGCAGCGAAAAAAGGCATGGAAGAAATGTCGGATAAATTCAAAGAGACTGGCAGCGAAATTTATCACGAAGTGTAAATGTAGATAGTAAGACGTTAGATGCAAGACGCAGGATGCTTAAAGAAAAAGGCTTTGGTGTTTCTTGATTCTTTAGTGTCTAGCATCACATGTCATACCACTTTTAAATCATGACAAAATATAATGAACCTTGATCAGCTAAAGTTAAGTAATCATTCTACAATTGCTATTGCTGGTGGCGGCCTTTTAGGTCGCCTTTTTGCGTGGCGTTTGTTAGAAGCGGGTCATCGGGTGACGCTATATGATGCGGGTTCGCTGAGCGACTCGCCTTCTGCGGCACAGACTGCGGCGGGGATGATCTCACCTATTTCGGAAGCGATAGATACCGAGCCGTTAATGTACGACTTGGGGGTGGCGAGCTTAGCCTTGTGGCCTAGTTGGTTGCAGCAGCTAGCCGTTGATACGCCGCCAGTAGCTTATTCACAACAAGGTAGCTTAATTGTTGCCCATCATCGTGACGTAGGTTTATTGCAGCAGTATGCGCAAGATATGCGACGACAGCTACCAGCAATCGCACAAGGGCGATTGGTAGACAAGCAAGGTATTGCCGAGCTAGAAAGTGACCTCGGTGAGCATTTTCAGCAAGGATTATTTTTAGCGGAAGAAGCGCACATAGATAACCGCCAATTATTACGCGTGCTATTACAACGGATTAAAAAACTCGGCGGAAGCTGTGTTGAAAATGCCTCTGTTGATGTTGAGCCAAACCAAGTTCATTTGTTAGAAAAAAATGCTACTGCGTCTTTTGATCTCGTGATGGATTGCCGGGGTGTCGGTGCAAAACCACAGTGGCAAGGTGTACGTGGTGTGCGTGGTGAAGTATTGCGAGTGCACACCAGTGAGGTGAGCTTGCAACGCCCTGTGCGATTATTACACCCACGTTACCAGTTATACATCGTGCCCAAAGCGAATCAAGAATTTGTGATTGGCGCAACGCAAATTGAAAGCGAAGATCGTTCGCCAGTGAGTGTGCAATCGGCACTAGAGCTTAACAGTGCGTTGTATACATTGAACCCCGCGTTTGCCGAAGCGCGCATTATCGAAATGCAATCAAACTTACGCCCAGCACTAAATGACAATCGCCCACAAATTCAATATCAGAAAGGCTTAATAAAAGTGAACGGTTTATATCGTCATGGTTATTTATTAGCGCCAGTGGTAGTGCAACATGCGTTGGCGTTGATTGATGGATCAGGCTCTATGGATTCACCGCATACCCTGTTTGCTGAGGTGTTATATCAACCGCAGGGCGAATTGCCACAGCGGAATGTATCTCAAGGTCAGTTATCCAAGGAGAATGTATCGTGTTAACGATTTCTTTAAATGGCGAAAAAGTTAGCTTGCCCGAGCCATTAACTATTATTGATTTACTGGCAGAGAAAGAATATCAAAATGAAAAAGTGGCCTTAGCGATTAATGGCAGCTTCGTACCACGCTCGCAGTATGGCGAGACCATAATAAATGATAACGATGAAGTAGATGTGATACAGGCGGTGGGCGGCGGTTGATGCCTGGCTCTAATCGCCGTTGTTTTTTTGTCATGCCGGACTTGATCCGGTATTGATTTTTTATATAAGTGAGTGCATGTTTTGAATAAATCACCAAGCCCCGATCCGCTAACCTTATACGGTGAAACGTTTTCTAGCCGATTTTTATTGGGTACTGCCTTGTACCATTCACCACAAGCGATGTGCGATGCTATTACTGCGGGCGAATGCGATATTATTACCGTTGGTTTACGACGACAATCACCCAAAGAAAAAAGTGGCGATCATTTTTGGCAATTAATTCGTGATACGGGCTGTAAATTATTACCCAATACCGCTGGCTGTAAATCGGTAAAAGAAGCGGTGACTACTGCCGAAATGTCTCGCGAGTTATTTGAAACCGATTGGCTAAAGCTCGAAGTGATTGGTGATGATTACAATCTGCAGCCTGATCCTTTCGGCCTTTTAGAAGCTGCAGAACAATTAATTAAAAAAGGTTTTAAAGTTTTACCTTATTGCACCGACGATTTAATTCTTTGTCAGCGCCTATTAGATGTAGGGTGTGAAGTGCTAATGCCATGGGGCGCGCCTATTGGTACGGGCATGGGCTTAATGAACCCTTATCAATTAAAAACCTTACGCGAGCGTCTGCCACATATTCCTCTTATTGTTGATGCCGGTATTGGCGCACCTTCGCAAGCCTGTGAAGCGATGGAAATGGGCTTCGATGCGGTGCTGTTGAATACCGCAGTAGCAAAATCTCAACAGCCGGATGTCATGGCCAATGCCTTTGCGCAATCAATCACCGCAGGACGTTCCGCTTATCGTGCGGGTTTGATGGAGCAGCGTCAAACGGCTTCGCCATCAACGCCCGTTGTGGGTCAGCCTTTTTGGCACAATTAATTTATATGACCAGTCTATGAAAAACATTTCTAATAATGCGCCACTACCGATTGTATGGACGATCGCCGCATCCGACTCCGGTGGCGGTGCGGGTGTGCAAGCGGATATCAAAACCCTCTTTGATTTAGGGGCGCATGCTTGCAGTGCCATTACGGGTATTACTGCGCAGAACTCTCAAGGGGTTCACCATATTGATATTTGTAGTGACGATATATTTGAAAAACAATTGTTAGCACTCGCTCAAGATTTGCCCCCTGTCGCCATAAAAATTGGCGTGCTGTTATCGGTGAGCCAAGTGCGTATCGTGACAAATGTTATTCGTTCATTGAAAAAAGTGTGTGTGGTTTTTGATCCGGTACTGGCGCCTACAGCGGGCCTTAATTTTGTGACAGCAGAAACGCGAAACGCATTTAATCAATTGCTACCGTTGATTGACTTACTGACACCTAATATTCCTGAAGCAGAAATATTAAGTGGCTTAACTATTAACGATAAAACGAGTCAGTCTGCGGCTGCACAGTATTTTATACATAATGGTGTGAAATCTGTATTAATTAAAGGTGGCCATGGCACGGTTAACAATACAGGAGATAGCTCACAAGAGTATTGCCAAGACTTTTTTATGTCGGCCACACAGCAGTTTTGGTTAGCACAGGAAAAACAAAATACTCCTCATTCTCATGGCACAGGTTGCACCTTATCGTCTGCCGTCGCTGCTTTTGTCGCACAAGGCAAAGCCTTATGTGATGCTGTCGTATTAGCGAATGCTTATGTTAGCAAAGGCCTACGTTTAGCGGTTACCTTTGATGAGGCAGGGCATAAACGCGGTGCGGTTGGGCAAACGGCTTGGCCAAATAATTTGTCTGATTTTCCGCAAGTGAGCTTGCAGCCAGAAGCCATAGCGCAAAAAGCATTTCCTAGCTGCGATACCCAGCGCTTAGGTTTATATCCGGTTGTTGATTCACTGGATTGGTTAAGTAAACTGTGTGCAGAGGGTGTCAAAACCCTTCAGTTAAGAGTCAAAGACAAGTCAGCAGCCGAGTTGGATGCTTTGGTAAAAGAAGCCGTCGCGATAGGTAAGCAATATAACGCACGTTTATTTATCAATGACTACTGGCAACTAGCCATTAAACATGATGCTTATGGCGTACACTTAGGCCAAGAAGATATGGTGGATGCCGATGTTGACGCCATGCGTGCCGCAGGTTTACATTTAGGCATTAGTACTCACAGTGAATATGAGTTTGCTTGTGCCGCCACGTTTAAACCGAGTTACTTAGCGATAGGGGCTATTTTTCCTACCGACACTAAAGAAGTGGTTGAGGTTGGCTTGGATAACTTATACCGCTGGGCTGATATAGTCGATGGGCATTATCCTTTAGTGGCAATAGGCGGGATTCATTTACCGAATATCCAGAGTGTATTGCAATCGGGTGTTGGGTCTATTGCGGTGGTGAGTGCGATTACTAAAGCCGATGATTACGTAAACGCAGTGCAGCAGTTAACAGAAATAATACGTGAGACCTTTGCACTGAAGATGATTTTGCTTTCAGACACCAAAAGTAGGCGCCCCTAAGCGAGGGCAAAAACGCACGGAAAGAGGGAGTTTATGCGTTATAAATGACCGATTGAGTACGTTTTTAACGCGGTATGAAAGTAAAATGGCTTTCGTGCAAAGGTCTCACAGTAAATACTTATTAAAAAAGGTTTTGTCTTATGACTCTTATTGATCAAGCAATGACATTTTTCCTCTCTAGTGACGGATGGGTGTTACAAGTTTTTTTAGTGGTTATCGTGGTGTTAGGCTGTGATTTACTGCAACGTAAAATCATTGCTCGCTTGATTAAGCACGCTGAAGAAAAAACAGCGAACATTTGGGATGATGCTTTTTTTAATGCCATGCGACGACCCATTAGTCTCGTATTATGGGTTATGGCTTTAAATATCATTAGCCGCTTAGTGGAAAGCTCGGAAGAACAGCAGCTGATTGGTGCTATGGCGGTTGTTAGTCATGTGGGCGTTATTATTGCCATTACTTGGTTTGTGACCGAGTTTATTCGTCATGCCCAGCATAAACTAATTTCCGAAGAGCTATCTAAAAGTGCAAACGACGAATCGCGTATTGATCGAGTCACTATCGAAGCCTTATGTAAGCTTTTCCGTCTAGCGGTTATTATCACTGCGGGTATTGTGTTGCTTGAAACACTAGGTTTTAGTATTTCTGGTGTTTTGGCATTTGGTGGTATTGGTGGTATTGCGATTGGCTTTGCGGCAAAAGATTTGCTCTCTAACTTTTTTGGCGGCTTGATGATCTACTTAGATCGCCCCTTTGCTGTGGGTGATTGGGTGCGTTCGAATGACCGCGATATTGAAGGTACAGTTGAATATATTGGCTGGCGACAAACCCGTATCCGTACTTTCGCTAAGCGCCCTATCTATGTGCCGAACTCTATTTTTTCGACTATCGTGGTAGAAAACCCATCGCGTATGTCTCATCGCAGAATCAAAGAAGTGATTGGTGTGCGTTATGACGATATGACAAAAGTGCATAGTATTGTTGAGCAAGTAAAAACAATGCTACAGCAGCATCCTGAAATCGATAGCTCGCAAACATTGATCGTTAATTTCGACACGTTTGGATCATCTTCGGTCGACTTCTTTATTTATACTTTTACCAAAACCGTTAACTGGATTAAATTCCACGAAGTGAAACAAGACGTGCTATTGCAAATCGCTAATATTATCGAAGCGCACGGTGCCGAGTTTGCCTTCCCAACGTCCACTTTACATTTGTATAACGAAACGCCAGAGTTGGCTGGCTTGGTAGATAAAACGAAAGAATAAATATCATGGAGAAAATTAAAAAGGCACAAGAGTTATCTTGTGCCTTTTTTGTAAAGAGAATTTTATAATGTAGGATTTGTCTTTATGCAGAGTGTTTAGTCCTCTTTCAATAATGCGCTAAATATAGAATCGGCATCCTGAATGTAACCCTGAATGTTTTTCTCCCATTTTTTTTGCACGCCATTGCTGTAATTCAAATACAATTTATCGTCAACAATACTCCAGTTTTCCGGTTCGATTTTTACAAGGCTATTTTTAGTCACACCGTAAGCGCAGTAACCACCGTATTGCGGTGCATATTTCTCTGGGTTTGCAACAAACAGATCAAGGTGTTCTTGTGATGCAAATTTCCACGTCGCACCTTGCCATTCGGTAGTGAACGCATCAGATCCGGCAACCGCCTTTCCTTTGGTAAAGTAAGCCACTGTATCCGTACCGCGAATAGCAACCCCCGATGGCTTATAACTGAATAAGCCCGATTTTTCTAAAGTATTAATTGGCTCGGCAGCAAAGGCATTGTTGAAAAACAATAGAAGCATAGGCAAGCAGATGATGGGTAAAACTCGTTTTAGTATAGATGAAGGCATAATTATCGACTCTCAAAATATATAAGTGTTGTCGTAAATAGTGTGTGAAATGTAGACATTACGAGTTATATTGACGCCACCGTATAGGAATAGTTCCAATCCATAATTAGCGATTCAGTAGCTCTGCATTCGTCGGATATTGCTCAAGTAACTCAAGTAGTTTTCGAGTGCCGTCTTCGGGTTTAAGCTGAGTAAGCGCTCTTCGTAGGGTTCTTATCTTGTCGATATTTTTTGAGTCTAACAGTAGTTCTTCACGGCGAGTACTGCTTTTAGGAATATCTAGCGCAGGGAACACCCGCTGACTCGCCAGCTCTCGTGATAATACAATTTCCATATTGCCTGTGCCCTTGAACTCCTCAAATATTACCTGATCCATCCGGCTGCCGGTATCAACGAGTATGGTGGCTAAAATAGTAAGCGAACCACCGTTTTCAATCTTTCTTGCTGCACCAAAGAGCTTTCGCGGTATTTCCATTGCCCTGGCATCAACCCCGCCTGACATGGTACGACCGCTACCCCTTTGCTCTGCATTGTGTACGCGTGACAGCCTTGTGAGGGAGTCAATTACAATCATCACGTCGTGACCTTCTCCTGCTTGCTTACGGGCAATGTCGAGCAGGTCATTCGCCACACGGATGTGATGCTCATAACTGTCATCCGATGACGAAGCATACACTTGTGCTGGCACACTGCGCTTAACATCGGTTACCTCTTCCGGCCGCTCATCAATGAGTAAGGCATACAGCTTTATTTCGGGGTAAGCCTTACCCACTGCTTGGCAAACATGTTTTAAAATAGTCGTTTTCCCAGAGCCGGGTGGTGCCACAATCAAACCTCGCTGCCCCATGCCAATAGGCGTAAACAAATCAATCGCCCGCGCAGTAAGTTCTTGAGTGCCCAGCTCTAAACGAAGATGCTGATGAGGGTTAACCGCAATACCATTTAAAAAACGTTTTTGTGGGTCGGTTTCAGAAATATCTGTCACTGCTTCAGCTACTGGTTTGGCGGTTTTGTTTCTTTTTACCGTTAAAGATAATGTTTTTTTTGTCATTGTATGGGTTGGTAACTCTGGAGGAAAGGGGATCCGCATGCAGGGTGTTGTGGGGGCTGAGGGTTAGATACTCTCAGCTACCCGATTATATTTTATTTTCATATAACTGATTAATGATCTCAGCGCTATCTGTCAAAGCTGCATATGCCCATGGAGAAATACTAGTACTTCCATGTGCATAATTATTTCTAAATGAAGGAATAATTTTTACGATAACCTCTAAGTAATTCCAGTATTCAGGAGGCGGAGACTCTTGAGCTTTCAAAACTTTAGACCATTCAACACTTTCTTCATATTGACGTTCTCTGAGTTTAGTAACAAGTTTCCATTTGCTAAATTTTTCATTGCTCAGAACTTTTTCTTTAATTGCTTCCTCAAATAATTTTTTGAAAGGCCGCTTTTTATCACCTGTTACATCACGAAGCGCCAATTCTATTGATATATACGCATACAATTCTGCCACAGGTGTAAAACGATAAACACTCCATGCATAAAGCGCTAAATTCTTTGCTGTCTCAAAATGAGTTACAACTGACTCTGGCACTGAAGGATTTAACTTTATTTTTTGAATGGGCTCAGCGTACCTTTCAATAGTAATTGGTTCATGTGTGCCATCTGCATTTAAGCTTCCATATGTCAGCCATCTAGGATCAGGTGAAGACATGTGTTCAATAGGTCTTAAATGTTCAGGGTTAAATTTAGACATGTAATTACTCAGGAAATATAACGCCTCAAGAACCGGTGGAGGCTGTTTCGCCGTTCGTGTTGCTTGACTTGTTAGCTGACTCTTCGGGGTGAGCGTTCTTTGCCTCCTCCATAAACATCTCTAAAGAAACTGCATTTTCTGCTTTTTTTTCTTCAAAATAATCCTCAAAAGGAACATCTCTATATTTGAGTATGCTCATACCCATGCCATCTCTATCAGATAAAGCATCAAATATTACACCACGCTGTTCGCTAGGTAGCGATGAAAAAGAATGCCAATCCATTGAAACTCTATTTATATATTCTTCTCCGAATCTCAGCTCGTAAAATGTTCCATCCTCCTTAAGCATAGCAGTACGTCCCATTCTCCTTTTTTCTTCTGGTATGGGTTTAAATCCAACAATACCAGCCTCCCTTAATAGTTCTTCAAGTGAACATTGAGACTGTGTTATTAAGTCTGGAGATGGAAGCGCTAACCCCCGCAAAAAATCATTGAGTCTACGATATTTAATAACACCTCTTGCCACGTCGCGAGTTTGACTGCTGCCGATAGTAGATAACACTGCCGTTTTTAGGTCTTCGATCTGTTCAGCAATCAATATTGATCTTCTTTCATCGGTTCTATTGGTTCTTTGCTCTTGAAGCAGACGCTGAAATAATGCCGACCACTGCTTTCTTAGGTGGTTTTCAATATCCTCAGTCTTTCCAAATGGAATTACACTATTCCCCTCGGTCCTTTGTCTAAGAAAATTAAGAAACTCGAAGATGAATTTTGCTGACTCAGGCTTATCTATAGAGGGAAATTTTATTGAACTGACAAGCTCTTTATTTTTTTCATAGACCAAATGATCATGCCACACCTTTTCATCTACAAATGCAAAAACTGGAATAGAGCTATCTATGGCCTTTAATACTTCAAGTTGAGTTACTGATAGTTTATCTGCATCATCAAGCACTGAAACATCGAAGCTAGAATTAATAAGATTGTCCAGATCGATTAAGCTAAGAGCTTCTGGGATAGCTTTACCCCCAAAACGGGAGCCAATAAGTAAAACTACCATGTCGGCATTGGGTATCTCCTGAAGACAATTTGAGTGGGTGTGATGTCGAGGATCATACAGAACATCTGAATACTCGCTCATAATTGGTTCATAACCTAAGCCAATCAGAAAAGAACGCATTTGTTCTCTGACCATTCCTAAGTCATAGCATGTAGATGAAACAAATACTTTTGGGCTAGGCATAGAGCTATAGTCAAATCTGGTGTATGGATCATTAAGCAGCCTCTTGATCCTGTTGTTTTTGTTTGATGCCATCACTGAATTTAACCCCAGTAATAACATCCGCTAATAAATTATATCCGCGTAATC